>Ga0209671_1001083_pt1 | contig 21484 bp, 6 predicted proteins | sample WorMetHERISLAND2_2_FD_187401 | JGI IMG/M metagenome (GOLD analysis project Ga0209671, IMG submission 187401) | Marine gutless worms symbiont microbial communities from Max Planck institute for Marine Microbiology, Germany - Olavius geniculatus... | ecosystem: Host-associated > Annelida >... | reverse complement strand
CAAAAGTATCACATGTCCCAAGCCAGTTTTCTGCTGAACAGTTTGGTATATCCTTTATTGAAATTGGTCCACAAGGTAAAATAATTTTGCAAAAATACAAAGGGGCCCCGATTTTATGAATCACTGTAATTAGCCATTTGGCTTAAACCTAGCCATGCAAAATTTCACCGATCTAATAAAGAAAATTTTTTCAAATTTGGGGTTAAATGGAGGTGGTAATAATGCGCGTTTTTGATGGAAGACTTGACATATCTTGGTAACGGTGAGAGATAGGGCCAAGGTTACTATTAATCAGTAATAGGAAAAGGCATACGCTTTTTCATAAGAGATGAAAATTATCGATCTTGGATGATCTTGAAGGTCGGCATGCGCTATTGTGGCTAAACGGTGCAAGATAGTGCCAAGGTTGCCATTGATCACTAATAGGAAATTGCATACGCTCTTTTGGATGAAATAAAAATCATCGACTTTGGATGACCTTGAAGGTCAGTACTGCAACATGAACTGTACGGGCTATAGCGCGTCTTCCATAGCTTTCTTCTTACATTTAATTGCTTATCAGTCTCAACTTGTGTCAGTGAAATGTAAGTGTAAGTGAAGTGTAAGTGTTTCAAATTATTGCAATTACTATCGTGACTGCGTTACAGGACCGTCGACGCCCAACGAAAGAAAAAGACTGGAAACAAAAGTTTCAGAAGAAGCCGACGCTGGAACTCTGTTTAGTGAGTTCTGGCTACACTATACTCCTTTTATGCATTTTGCCCATCATCTCCCGATTTTCTTTTAGTGTGTTTTTCCGTATGGTTTTTTTGGTTTTCCGATTTTCCTCTTGTCATCTTCTGTTTTCCGCTCTATGTCCAGGCCAGCTATAGTCAGACTGCAGCACAATATTCTTTGGTCTAGGTAGCACTATACGGCATCGCACGATAAGCCCAAACGGTCGGCCATCTCAGCTTTATCTGAGTTAACTTGTTAAACTTGACGCACGTAAGTTATATGAAGATTCCGAATTCAGAATGTTGTATTTTGAGTTAGGTAATACTGCAATAGTAGCAAAACTGCGTGCATTTGTAACGCTTAATTTATGACTTATGTTTTTGAACATCAATGTCAGGACATATATATTTTTACCGGAAAAAGCCTGACCGGTTTTTAATCTAGCCGTATTTGTTGGTGTACTGCGCAATAAAATACTCCATTTGAAATGTTGCAGCGGTTGAGTTGACGTCAGCGCTTACATCACGAATGACGCCAGAAGGTGGTTATCTTCAGAACGCATCCGGTAATAATCATCTTTATTACGTACGTAGGCCTGCTAAGTCAAGTTTGATGTAACAAACTTTTGCTATTTTGTATCTTTACTTGCATTGAAGGGAAATTTGAAACCCTATTGAATATGTTTTAAAACAAAGTTATAGGTTAAGGTTAATAGACCAACAAGCGTTAAGTACAGTAAACTTAAAGGCCTATCTGCATTCGCTGGAGGAGCGGAAATTATTACAGAAGCGATCCGACTAATGCGGATGCCTGTCCCGTGCCGGTTGCATTTTCGAACTATTTAAAAATGTTTTGGTTACTTCCTTTTTGACAAAGGCAAGGTCATACCTTTCGCATTTCAGTTACAGGTGAACTCAATAAACACTATAACTATAGCCATTGGCCAACGCCTTAAAAGTTAGCTATTTCTCAGTTTTGCGTGTTTATTAAAACAAAACGCTGATAGAACGATGGATTGACATAGTTGAGTATTGTTTAGTTACGTTAGTAATTATTGGTGATTGATTATTGACTGACTTTTTTTGTGTTAGACTATCTACCGGACGCTTGTCTGCAAGAGATATCGCTGCATGTCGGCAGCGACTGGCGCCGTCTGGCGAATCAACTGAAAATCTCTCTATCCGACGAGCAGAAAAGATCGGCCGAACTCGCCGTGTTACGAGCGTGGCGCGATCGACACTTAAAACGACCGTCCGACGGACCGGACCGACTTCGCCAGGCCTTGGTGGCAATTAGGCGCACCGATCTGCTGAAAATACTAGACTTTTATGTGCGCGATGCGTGGCGCATTTCCGAGTCGGCCCCAGAAGGACCGAAGTTGGTCAGCACCGTATAGGGGCATGGCTTTCGTCGTAGTTGTAATAAACGTTTTCACTTTTGTTTTTTTTATAAAAAAACAGTTTATGGTGTTTTCCACTGTTTTGAAACTTTTGTGTTGTGTTTTTTTTATATTTTAGTAAACGTTAAACGGCAGGAGTAACCATGACTGTGATTCAAATTAATTGTGTACAAAACAGAACTGCTGATAATAAAATAATACGTATTTTATGTTTTAATTTTGTAATTTATATGTTCTTTTATTCACCGTGTACATCATTATTTGGTGTGATTTAAAATGATTTTATTAGTCAAAAGTGCTCATTTAAAAGCAGTTTGCTATAGGTAATATTTGCAGTTGCACCAATTATTACTGACAAAAGTACAATCAAAATTAAAATCAAATTTTCGATGCTGTGTGTGTAAAACTAGAACACTATTCACTATAGGCAACTGTTAATTATTTTAAGGCTTTCTAATGTTTATTACATCAATGACTTTCGCAATCAAGTGTATTGTTTTGAATTGCCGATTGATTTGTGCCATTGTGGAAAACGAAAAAGGTGAGGCATAGTGTTTTGCTTTTGCAGTTGGCTAAGCATGTGGCTTTCGTCTATACATAGCACCCCTGCAGGGTATGGTCGCGTTGAGATTCTAGCGGTTTTTATGTACGTGTTTTTGTTAATTTTTTATGTATAATTTTGATATATTACTTTGTGCTAGAAATTTACGGCCGCATGTTGCTAGGTTCGTAAACGTTAGGCCACTTTTTAGTTTTCGTTATATTCAGTTATATTTTAGTTTTCATTATTTCGTTTAGTTTTCGTAAAATTTAATTTCTTGTTATGGGAGCTTTTACGTAAACGGAGACGTACGCAGGTTACTGCTGATGTTTTTTTTTCAGCGCAAGACCTTTTAGGTCCTTGAGCCCATCTCCGCAAAACCTTGCAACATCGTCGGAAATGAGCGAAATTTTAATTGTAAACATTTCCATCTCGAAACGTCGTGCTCGGTGTATTCTGCGGCGCTAAGTGTAACATTTTTGTTGCATTAAATCGAACATTAAATGCGTGAGGCGAGGAAGCAGATGTGACAAAAAACATCTGTTGTTATTTTTTTCTAACGTCACCAGTTAAACCCTGCAGTCTGTTTGCCAGTAATGTGTTTAAGGGACCGCTATTTAGGACTGTCCTGGGTAAAAAGTAAAGGGGTCAAGAGGTATACATTTTGGAACGTTTTGGGTAGGTCCCTCGGTTTCGCCGCCACTGTTTGTCACGCAGTCGTCATAAGGTGCCGCATTACATGGACAGACGTACAGACAGACGGACATACGGACAGATAGACGCGCGTAATGCGGCATGTTAGCATGGCCGCATAATAATGTTAATAAATGTACGCAATTTCATATAACCTATATAATTGTTAATGTGTATTTATGCGATTGCCCGTATTGCGGCGTGTGGTATTGGGGCATTGTTGGTGAAAGCTTTTACAGTCATAATCAAACTGTAGATTTGCGAGCTTCTAGTATTCAGCACTTTTAAAGCACATTTTGACTAGAGCGTTCACTTCTCAGTAGATCGCACACGTAGCGTTTTATGTTTGCTAAAGCACACGGTAAATAAAAGATAAACAAAAATTTGTTGGCAAGTCTGTGCATGTTTCCGGATTGCTACTTGCTACTATTGTTTGATACTCGTCCGTGTTGAGGTGGCTGAAAATGTTCCATTCAAGCGCCGTCACCGTGGACTTCTACAATGTGTCCGGCGTACTATCCATACTGTTTAGCGCGACGATTTTTGTCATGTTTACTCAGCGTTTTTCGGTGCTTTAGACTCTCTAAACGGCAGTTCCCGATGGTCTCATGTTTTTCTGCAGACGTCTTATTTATGTTTTTCCATGACAGAACTATTTCCGAGTTCCGTCAGCCGGTCGGCGTAAAATTTAATCGAAAGTATGCGGAGTTTTATAACGCAGGTCCCAAAAACATCTGAGGCGAAAAACGTGCACAGTTCGAGTCGATTTCGGACAACTTTAGACCTCGATTGCCAATATTTCGAAAATTGATAAAGATATCAAAATCGGAATGTTAAGTAATTTATTACAGCTTCTTTCCCATTGGCAAAAAATTCGGCGAACTTTTGTCTACTAACAAAAAAGGCTAATGCGATTGCGTTCAGTCCACGTGACGTTGCTAAAATGGGAATTTCAATCCCTAATGGTTCCATAATTAAGCATACGTCGCCGTGCGGTCTGACGTTTAGCTTTGATCCAAATTTCTAGTTGACGAGCTACAGCTATGTTGTATAGGGCGTCTATGGCACGATGTGTCGTCTGTCAGTCGTCGTCTGTCTGTAACGGATGTATTGTAGCTAAACGATCAGTCGTAGGAAGTCGGCGATAGTACCATCTGATATGGCGCTGGTAATTTTCTATAAACTGTCAATGGTAATCAAATCTCCATCTGCAACGGTTTGGCCGCAAATTTCAATGGAAGTTTTCAAGCGATGAGTGGCCGTATCTCGCAAACGGTGAGAGATATGGCCAAAGTTGCTATTAATTACTAACAGCAATCTGCATACGCCTTGTCAGATAAAGGTCAGTAGTGCAACAGAAACTGTATAAGCTGTAGCACGTCTTCCCTAGCGACAGCTAAGTTTTCTTATTTTGTACAAGCGGACAGGGAGCGTACAGGTCGATACGCTTTCTGTCCGCCTGATCTTTGTCACAGTATCGCCCTGCGGTTTCCATTTTCTGCCTCTCGGGCCTTAACTTGGCCTGCGGCTTCAATCTCGGCCTGCAGCCTCAATTTTCGCTCGATCTACGGCCTTAATTTTCGACCCTTCGGGTTTCAACTCGGGACACTGGAGCGCCCATAATGCTGCTGAAGCGCTGATGATGCGACACCATAATGACGACGCCTATATGACGTCACAGACAATCGCTGCACACAGCTCTGCTGCGGCTTAAGAGACGTGGCTGCAAAAGTTTAGGAAAAGTAAAATTTTCTCAGACGGACGACACCTCAGCGATATCTGACCTAGCCTATAGCACGACCACGTACGACATGGGTCTGCATGCAAAATTTCACCGCCGTGAGTAGTGCAGTTTGGGAGCCAAATCCGCTCGTATACTCTCAATAATTATTATATAGATTTGTGTTAGTGTATTAATCTTGCACTTTGTTTCAATGCTGTTTCCTACAAGTTTTTATTAACTTTAGTGAACCGTAAAAGCAATTTACCTGGTTGTGCTCCGCCATATCACTGCTCCAGTGCACCGCATTTGTTAGATCTGTACTATATTTGGTAAATTAAACGATTAATTGATCGATTGTTTGATGGTGTCAGTAGGCCGGGTTGCCGGTACTGAAGTATAGACAGAGTAGGTTAAGAAAGCATCTCCATGACAGACTCGCAGTGGCTACTAACTGTCAGATGTAGTGCTCTCCTCACCTACTTATCTCATACCGGTTGATCTGTCCACGATAAACTAAAACAAGATATTTGAGCTAATGCTCAAGAGACGCGCGAAAGCCTATAGCAGTTCCAATTTAGTAGTTTAGCTAAAATTGGAGTGTTCACGCTAAATTAATATACTAATACCAGATGCTCTATCTGGATCGCATAACGATAGTTCCGTAGCGCCACCTTATGAATGACATGAATTTATGGAAAAGCTTTACGGTTCCTGAAACTAAAGTCTTCCGGACAGCCGACGGTGAAAATTTGGTAATTCTAGCTTGCTTCGCTTTTGACTGATCCACCCGTGTGACAGACGGACGGACGGACAGAATTGCGATGGCCAAGACGCGCTGAAAGCAGTAGCTGCTTTCGCGCGTAAAAACTACGTCGGTCTAGTGTCGACATATTGTGAAGCCGTCCGCTTAAATCTGCGCAAGCATTATTATATTTTGTAAACTCTACTAAACCATTTTTAAACTAGAAAAATGGCACTACCCCGGAAACATTAACACTATTGTTTTTTCTAGGCCTACATTTTTTGGGTTTCAAGCTAGGTATCCGTAGGGTAAGCTACGGACACACGGACGAACAACAAACATGCACGATCGTGGACGACGAATAATAAAACAATAAATTTTGCAGTTATAGATTCACTTATTTGTTACTTCATTGAAAATGATATTATATGATTTTCAAAATTCTTTCATTAGCCAAGTCAGTCCACTGCGCACGTAACGACGTCAGCTATCAAACCTTTTGTTGAATTTCTTTATAAGCTCGTTTTATCTTTTTCCATAACGTTAGAAAATTACACCTGCATAGTTCTATTACTTACGGTTTTCTGCCGATTTGCCGCCGCGTCAGAAGTTTAGGTCTAACTGAATATTGGAATCAGAGTCGGCTGTTTATAAAAGGGTCTAGACGCCCGTGTAGAGAGGTGTGAGTCCAGAGCAAATGAACTTTCAACCGTAGATCGGTTAACATTAAACTAGCGCGCGACTGCATTAACTCGACGACATGATCGCGGTGATATGTTTCGGTCTGCAAAAGAGGCGAATTCCACGTCAGTTGGCTAAATCGAAAGCAAAAGCTGCAAAATGAACAACCAATTTGTTTTCTATTTTCTAAAATTCGCTAGATATTCCGGGTGCTTTTGTTATCTCGTGGCACGCCTGAGTCTTGGCACGCCATCTCAGAGGCAGATCCGATATTCTTACAATCTGTCGTCATTCAAACTAATACGAGTACGAACTACGAAACGATCCAATAGAGGCTATACCACTACGGCGGACTACGACTTTGCTGCAATTCGAAAAAGTTTGGTAAAAAGTAGCCAAAGATTGGTTTCAGCTCTTTTCAGCTGCTACAATTATTATTGTCTGTTAATCTAATTTGTTGACTGATACTTTGTCTGCGTTTCATAATTCAGTCTCACTTTCTGCTAGTAACGTAATTAAGTCCTTCTTAAGCTACAAGCTTCGTAGGAAGCTGTTGATCTCCGTTTCCTTACCCTCAGCTAGACACTAGCTTACACTGCGAGACCACGGACTGTTTACGTCTCAGCTTTTGCTGGTTCTCATTGCGCCGCTTACCCACGGAGAGACGGCCAGGCTGAGTTGCCCTTGGTGGGTGCATGGTTACTTACTCGTCTGCCGACGATCACCAATTTAAGTACTGACTTTTCTCTTTGATCGAATCTAACGCGGTAACCACTGCATTAAGCAGCCGCGCTCTAGTTTCAAATATTTTTCTGTTTTACATCACTAAAATGACGACAAATCTGCTATTTGACGTCTCCACTTGGCGCTGTTGTGCACAATAGACATTGCTTGCACAAAACGTATTTTTATGTCCATGTCTTCTTTTATATTTTTATTCGTTACTTGTCTTTGTTGTTTTCATTGATTCCTCCTCCCAATTACAGAGCAATGCAACACCTTTACTGTCGGGTCGGCTGTTCACTTCCTACTCTTAAAACATGCCCGAACTGCGTCAGTCTTCGCTGTCAACCAATGTCTTTTCCTGGAGTAGAGTGCTCCGTACCGTCTCATCTCGTTTCAGTTACGGTTTCAGTTAACTGCAAATGTCCGTAATATCGGCTCCGAATCGTCAAGCCGTGGAATTAATTTCACCGTTCGAACTTTGTCCGCGAGGTTGCAGCAGCAGCAGCAGCAGCAGCAGCGACAACTGATACGGCGACGTCGTTTTTAGCAATGCACAAACAGGTGTCACGATTTAATCATCGTATAATCCGTGCCGATTTCAGACCACACAAGTTGCATTCTGACGTGTGGAATGCACATGTTTCACCTTTGATCGACGACATAAATGTATACTGAAAGTTAGGAAAAAATTTTTTCAGCGGTCTGTAAACGATGAATGCAAAACGTGCTATCCTGTTGTAAAAGCTTACCTGAGACGACTAAATTTTTTGCTTTAGGTTACAACTTTTATAACCAAAATTTCAAATTGATCGAATGTTTGTCATTACGCATACACGTATACAGTGTATATCGTAAAAAACTAAAACTCAATAAAAATATCATTGTTCTATCATAACACTGCAATACATGTGTGTTAATAAGTCATCGCTGTCTTCATGTTAGTCGTTTATCGTTTGTTAAAAATTTTAAAAAACGTTTATAAACGTTGAACTACAGAACCGTAGCCAGCCTAATGTTGCACAGTATGCCAAATATCGCGGTTTGCAAGGTTACGGTATGGTAATACCGCTAACCGGTTAGTCAACCAGCGCCTGTGACTATTAATCCATATTTAACTGTATTAACTGTATGTAATATTGTAATAATTAATTATAGTTTTTTGTCAAACAATTTGTGTCCTTCGGTATTAGGCCTTCTTTGCTTTCGAACGGTAGAACTTCATATTCACTTTTGGCACAAGTATAGCATTACCCCCTACAACTTTTGTGTTATAACGGCTACGATCGGAAATTAAACCAAAAAAAACCGAATCCAACTTTCTTTAAAAATCAGCACCGGCAACTAAACTTATTTTGCAAAAAACATTTCTTTTTAAATTTCAGTCTGTTGTCTTTTATTTTTCATTATGGTTTAGCACCCACTTCACTGCGTAGTGGTTCCAACAATCAATTTTTGATGCGCAATATCTATGATCACAAAATATTTTTATTTGCTAATTTTACAGAGAAGAGATTAGGCGCCTCAATTTATTTATGGACACCCTTTAATGCAACAGTCAAATTGATACAATGCTGTATAGTTTTTCGAAAATGCAAGCTGTGCTACTACGGCGGGTGACAGTTTGCGGACAGGTGAACCGTCTCAGTATACAATCAACACCAACATCGACAACCCAGCCTTTCATCCCTTCGGGGTAAATAAATCGAGAACCGGCCTGTCTGGCTGGAGTTAAGGCGGGTCGCGTTTATCTGTTTCGAGTGGCAGGTAACACTCTATGATCCCATATGGCAGGTGATGCTCCGTAGCTCTAAGATGGATTTTTTTACAAAAAGTTAGCCTATATAGGCCTACACCGTTTAAGCTTTATAAATGATCAGTCAAACGGTCCGATGACATCAGTATATCGGTCTGGTTTTGCGGCGGTGTTCGCGGCATCGCTAAGCCAGGTCTGCGCTCTGACAGCCCACCGGTCTACCGCAGCAACCCGCACCGATAGGCTTGGAATCACTGGACCACCCTGATCGCCTGCCACCAGACCTCCCACGACGTCGAAACCTCCCATGTCGAGCTGCGAGTCGTTGGTGGTCGTGACATCGTCGATGGTTCCAGACCGCAGACTGTGGGTCAAAGACTTCTTCGTCGTTGTTGAAATCTCTGTCCATCTTCTGTTCACGGAGTTACGTTGTCGCCGCATTCGATACAGTCGGCTGAAAGTCAATAGGACCATTAGTCAGCAATTATTACAGTATTAAACCCTCTTACAAAATGGCCAGTGGCTTACAAGATGAAACCAAAGTTTAACATATAAAACCTAAACTAATGTAAAACATAAGCTAGGGGCCTAAATATAGAACGTTCGCTGAGACAGTAATGTTTTTAAGTGCCGTTTAAAAGACGCATTGTTAGTTAGTTGTTAAATCGGCTGTTTTTTTCCAATTTTTTTTAGAATTTAAGTAAACAAATAAACATTTACAGCGCGCTTTACAGCCAGCTGAGTTGACTGAATCTGCCGAACGTTACCAAAATTAGCATAGGCCTAAGCCTACGTTAGCTAACGACTTCTAGGACCCGAAAACTTAGCCCAATTGTCGGTGTTGTCGGAAGTAGCAAAAGTAAAGACAAATAGCCAATTTGCACCTACGACGCCGACGCGACTCAACTCAACAGTTGAGTTGGGTCGCGTCGGCGTCGTAGGTGTGAATTGGCCATGATGCAAACTCAACAAAAACTATATATAATACCGAGTATACTCGTTTCGATATCTGATCGATATTGTAGAATTAACACCAGTGTCGTCGTTGGCTAAAAAAGTTGTAACAGCAAAAATTATAAGTGTCTGAAGAATAGCTGCATATTTCCGACACAAAAATCGTGGGTGGATGGTATGCTCAAAATTTCAATTTTGTCTCTAAATTTCCTTGAAACAGTAGATTTTCAGACACATATTTAAAATTTTACCAAAAATTTTTTGGACAAAAATATTTCTGTTTCAGACTGAAATTGAAGAAAAAAGGGGCAGTTCTCTCTTTGCGTTTTCCCACGTCACGACGACATAGGACAATGGGGGTTCACCTGGGCAGTCGAATGATGGCGGTGATGACGCAAATAATGATGAGACAGATCAGGACAGGTACAACCACGACCACAGGCAGCAGAACTACACCGAGTCACACAGGGCACACACTATCAGCTTTCGCTTTGCCATAGAAATGGTAACGATTGAAACATCTTAATCGTTAGCTAACTGCACACAAATTGACGAGTAATTTATCGTCAATTTTGATTAAACTCTAACAGCTGTAATTGCCAATGAAAACTTGTGCATTTCTTGTTTAACAAATTATTGTTTACTTAGGCCTATTTAGCTATAAGCTCTTTCAGATGCTCTGAGATAATTATTGAGTGTTTTTAACCTAGCTTTGTGGACGAACTAAAATGTTGACTTATTAAAAAACAGATGGTTGAGAGCACTTCAGATGCTTTTCATGTCGTCACTACATCTAGGCTTACTTTATAGTGTTTTTATTTACGCAATGTAAATCAAAAATGCAGAAAAAAACTTAAAATGTGCATTAATTTTTAAAAGCCCGACCTAAAGTAACTTTATTGATCGAAGGGCCAGTTAAGAGAACGTCTACATTATGCAAGTGTTGCACAGCTGTTGTGCAACAGTAGGAATCCAAGCCGCGACAGTAAAGATATAAACAAACGAAAATGAACACGGTACAAAAAAACCGATATATGACAGACTAACAGCGACTTGCGACGGCCGACAACAGTACATCAGGTCTGACGTCAATGCTTTCCAGCGCATGCGCAGACGCTGCAACAAACACGGGATTACTGGCATTAGTCAGATCGGTACTATCAGAAACAATGATGTATATTCCTCCATATTAAGGTCTTTCGGCGCCAAGAGGACAAACCTAAGACTCAGACAAAAGTGTCTGCCTTGAAAAGTCCTTTTTGCATTTCTCATCTGAAATTACTTACTTAGGCTAATAGTTGATGAATCGAAGTGAAAACAAAAACGTTCGCATTTTTCAACTTAAGTCTTTTGCACGTTTGCAAGTCGTTAAACGTTTTGAGTAAAAACGTCTTACGCCATTGTGAAAGTGGCACTGTGGTCGGTCCTCAGTAATCACTACACTGATGGCATATACTCCTCTTCACTATGCTAAGAAACGTAGCTGCGCGGAGTAAGCAAAGTACTGCGACACAATAGACTAGGTGCAGACAGTTTCGTTGCGTCGAAAATTGAAAGCAGACAAAAATCTGCACCAATAGTCCGAATGCTTTTGCCTTAAATGATCCAGCGAATTAGAAAAGAAAGTTTTCAGAGACTGACAGCAACTAGAAGCACCGTATTTTTATACCTCACTCCTGTATTGAAAAACGTTTACGCCAGTTTTAGTTTGCGTAATGCGGCCTGGTAGAACGCCAACAATATGACTGACTAATAGTGCTTACGCGAGGAGCAGTTTCGTAGTAGCTCTGTGACGTCTTGCTTCCAACGTAGTTGACTGTCACACTCCAGCTTCCACGTGACGTCACGACGTGTGACGTCATCACGTCGCCGACACCCGACCATGGCATGTCCGCCCGCAGTGCGCCGGAACCAGGCGTTGGGCGGTATGTTCGGGTCCGGACAATCGATTACTGAAACAGAATCAGATACAAATAATCAATTTATAATCTGGCCCCAGCAGTGGGCTACGCGACACTTTGGTACAATATAGTTATATGCACCATATCTCACGACAAATGCACTCCGTTGCTAAATGTACAGCACTTAAATACTGAGCATTTGCTTAGTTTCCAACCGACAAATGCATACTTCCGACGAATAAAGTTATGTGTATGCTCAAAATTTCAATTTGCCCAAAATTTCTCGAAAATGCGTATCTTCAGTCTGAGATTGAGTAATTTTGGAAGAAAATTTTTGTACAATATCAGATTTTTCTGATAGGCCAAAATCTATAACACAAGGAAACAATTGCCCCTGTCTTGTTTTTGCTTCTCAGAGTAAACACGTAAGCCTATATGGTTAATAATCCAATAATAGATTGGTTCGACATCCGGTCGGACGTTATCATTGGTTACCGTATGGATGGGTGGCTGTCTGCGAACAGGAAAACCATCTAGGTATATAACCAACACCAAGGTCAACTCAGTTTTTCATCCCATCGGTGTAGGTAAATCAAGTATCGACTTGTCTGGATGGAGTTAAGGCAAGGCGCGTTCTCTTTCGTTGGGTGGCAGGTGACACTGTGCGATCTCATATGGCAGGTAAAGCTCCGTTTTTTTATTAAAAAAACTTTTTAGAACTTACTGCGATAGTGAATAACGAAGCGATGGTGATCTCTTGGCGCCAGTCCGGCCGTGACCCAGATCTTGACCTCATGACCTTGTGACACATATAGGTGACTGATGCGGGCCGTGCTACCGTGTATGGTGAATTGTTGATCCGCTAGTGCAATGTCCTCCAGCGTACCGTACGAACGACCGTCTTTGGTCGCTTTGTCACCAGTCTCATGTAGCTTCCTAACATTCACCATCAGAGTTCCAGTCACACAAGGATCGAACATGTCTATTCCTACAATAATATAGTGACAGGGGAGGCAGGAAAACAAATCCCCTCTCCCCTCTCGCAAAAAAATGGCTGTCGGAAAATTTTCACAAAATCTTCAGGCAGTTTTCGTTCAAAAATGCAAATATTTGGGGGCTGAAAACCACCATTTTGTGAGAATTTCTGGGAAAGAGGGCAACATCGACACTTTGAGCACTCATAATCTCGTCTGTCAAAAATTTGCAACTGTCCCTTCTACTTTTTCACCACACCGCCGCTGGCCGCTGAAATGGTAGTGTTCATAAGCTCCACGAAGTGTCACATAGTTGCTTAAGCGACGATGACAGAGTGTTCTACGCAGCCGGTGCCGCGTATGAAAACTGACCCAGTATTTTTGACGTGTGTAGAAAAAATTTGAGAAACGAATTGTTTTAGATCGGCAACTGCAAGCACAGCAAATTTCACGCCTAACCGTTGGTCGATGGTGAAGTCGTAGAGGGTGAGGTTGACCCTTTGACCTTGAGCGCCAGCAATTACCCACGGGTGCTGCGAGCCGTTACACAGCGGCCTGTCTGATGTCACCACGCTGGCAATATGGCCGTCAGGTGGTTGTGACGTCACCGGAAGTTCTTTGTTCGCCCGACAAAACTCGTCGCTCGCCGTTTGCACTGCGCATACAGCTTGTTAAGACGCGTACAGAGCGACGTAATCGAACCGAACTGACATGGTTCAGTTTTTGACGAACGGGTCAATGCGCAAGCAGTAAAGCATTGCAGTAAACACCGCCTAACGGCGTCGGTGACCTACGTGACTACGCTCACGTACGCGTCAACCAATGATCAACGGAATCGCCCTCCTTGCCCATTGGTCCGTTGGTCAAAAACTAAACCGTGTCAGTTCAGTCTAGATCAGTTACATCGCTCTGTACGCGCCTTTAACGTCATCGTTATTCTTCGTTCAATTCAATTCAGTTCAATTCGTTTATTTCGGAGAATTTGTTTTACATAGAAAAATAAATAAGTAAGTAGTCCAAGTCCAGTAGGCTTTCTTTCCCAAATCCGAGTCCAGAAAGTCCGAGTCGCGAGTCGTAAAAATAAGGACTTGAATCCGACTCTAGTACGCTGCTGTAAATTAAAAAAGTTAGGGGAAAGCAAAAGGTTGCTATTTTCCGAAGAGCAGCTGCAAATATTCGACAAAGAAGATTAGGCCTATGGATGCTTAGAAATTCAGTTTTGCCTTTATTGGCTATTTCCGCAAATTTTGTATTTTCTGACGAAAGTCTCCCGATAGACTACAATCTAAAGGGGGAAACAATTGCTTCTACCCGCTGCCGTTCCCCCTTGCCAGAACGACACTTACTACTTTATTGAAACGCGATGAGTATTTGTCCGGCAGCCGTACAAATAACCTATAAACTATTTTTCAGTCAAAACGTGCTATTCTTACCGCCGCCGAGACACGGCTTTAGCTCGTACATACCGGCTAAAGCCGTCCAAGACGTCGGCCGAATGAATAGCGGCCCGGGTAGGATCGGCTATTGATACGGCCGCCGATAAAATACCTGTGCTTTTCTGAAAAACTGCAGTAAATACCGGTGAGGCAGCGGTAGGTGATTTCGAGGTAAGTCTTGAGTTCTCGCAGACACGGTCGAGTTTGTTCCAGCTCTGCATCGGGAACACGGATCTCACACGAAGTTTGGTCTCTACACCGACTGCAAGGTGTTTGTCAGAACAGTTCATTTCAGTGGTCAAACGTACTTTTTCTTCTCAGTAACTCTTGCATTTTGTAATAAACACGCTATCTGCTTGCCTTTGTGCCCTCCATGGTCTAAAACGCGTGGATCTCACACGAAGTTCTGCCGGAGCAACGTCGATCGGCGGTTGCCAGAACGTCGGACTGACAACCCACGTGACCCATGTCCATCGTCAGGTGACCCAGCTTATATCCACTGTGTCACGTGGCCTTGTAGCGATGTCACGTGACCCATGTCCGTCTCCACACAGCGTCCCAGCCGCATACGACCGTACGCGGCTCTTTCAATCATCACCACTTCGTCTGGACTACTGCAACTCACTTCTATACTTCTATCCATTAGATTTTATACTATCTTGTCTAGATTCGACTATTGTCGGGTAGCAAATGATCTCAGCTGGCAGGTGACGCTCCGCATGATTACGAGACGGCTTTCTTATGAAGAGTATACCAGCTCTCGATCGCTACCTCCTACATCGTCACAGTCTCTGGACTACTGCAAGTCGCTCTGAACGTCTCAGTGTCGCAATAATCCACGCGGCTTGATAGCACAGAACGTGACGTCAGCCTGCCTTCGCGACTTTGATCTCGACCTTGACCCAGATATAAACACAATCGCTGAGTCCTAGTTTTGTTCGTTGTTTTCGATTTATCACCGCGCTAAGACTTTAACTTTGTAGTTTCATTAGAATGGTAGTCCCTAGAATATTGTGCGATTTGTGCCTCTGCAGGACTGAAAAATCGTTGAAAAACAAACCTACGTTTTGAATAGTTATTTTGGTTGAAACTGTAACAACAAACTGAGCAGCGCTCCACTAGCCCCCTAACGAGTCGGAAGGGAACAGTGTTTCACCCCAAAAATTCGCCGCAGTTCGCCTAATTTTCAGACTCTAGAGCCTTCACCGCTCTATTATTTTGTTACGTCACGTGACCGCGCACTTGCTTGGTATGATTGATATTACGTCGTCCTAGCCGACGGCGATTTTTCGTTATCGTTAATCGATCTCAATTATTGTCTCTCTGTCGTCCTTAGTCCAGTAGCTTTCCCTCCCCTCTCCTCCCATCCTCTCAGTCTCCATTCTCACATTATCCCACGGCTGATAGGATTAACTTAGCTGCTGATGTTTCAGTGAACGGTTATAAATCCGCCGCAAGTTGCATAAACTTATTACTAGTCTTACATCCCAAGTGATTCCGCCTACTCCTACACATTTTTCCTTAGCGTGGTCTGTCTGTCTGTCACATTTGCGTTTGCTGCTAAAAACGGTTAAACGGATTTAGATGCGATTTGGGGGATACACTTGTGAAGTCCAACTACACATTTTGTCAGATGGGTTTTTGATCCCCCAGGGAAAGCAGAGATTTGGAGATAAACCGTCAGCCGAAACGTGCATTTGCAAATGTTGGTACCCTTTCAAAACGCAATATTATTTCATTGCACGTTGTACACCAATTCTATAGGTGGCAGGGCGCTGATGCTGGCAGCGTCACGTGAGCTTTGCTTTGATTACTTGTACCATATGTCTTACCAGCCACAGGCGACGCAAAACTGGCGGAAATAGCCGCTGACGTCATTAAGATGGCGGCAAGCGACGTGCTGCAAAATGACGTAAACAGAAAACGGAAGTTCATCGCGTGATCACGTGCTATTAAGCTGAAACTTGGGCACTGTATCCGCACACACAAAATTACCGCATAAGTACACAACATAATGTGACGATATGGCCAGGTTATATCATGGCCTAGCCTTTTACCACACTGCACAGAACAAAGTACCTCCAGAAAATACGAAAATAAAAACATAAACTATCAAAATACATATAATTATGTATACGCTCCACCCTTTATGCACCAGCTTTTTTGGCTTACGTGCATGTCGTATTAAGGAAGTTAAAGGGAACTAAATAACGCAACAGAAACGCTGATCAGCTTATATACGTTAACAACCATTCCCGATGTCTATCCCTGTAAGCAATACGCTACGCTATTGTTGTTTTTTTTGGTAAATTTATTTTTTAAAAACGAACAAATTTCAGTCCCGGGGGTGTCCACCGACAAAGGTTTTCATCTCCTCTACAGGTCGGCCGCAAACCAACACGACGGCGGCATTCATTTACCGGAAACGGAAGTAAATTCGCCGACTGCAGCGGGAATGGCGAACAGTTTTATGGCGATGTTCCTTGGCCCAGCCGAAGACGGTTAAGGACGCTTATGTTTGGCTGTGGGCAAACATAGACAATACACTGTGAGCTAGAAAAGTGATACACTTCTGGTATTCGAATTACCTCTTTTGTTAGATGCATTAAATTTGCAATTCTTGTTTATTCAAGCGTATCATTTGCGTCAAACGACACCGTTCTCTGTTTGCCTCAGCAGTGGCTTCTATTCCGCAAATCTAAAATCAAAATCAAATCTGGCGTAAGTTCCCCTTCTTCACTTTTGGGTTCAAGTCCCTTCCTTTTTAGGGGTCCTTTTCCTTCTTACCTTTTTTATCTGCCCGTTTTCTCTTCTCCTTTTTCTCCCTAATTTTTCTTATGCTTTATCGCCTTTTTCCTTTGCGTTCCTTCTTCCCTGTTTCGTTGATCAATGAAAAAATAGCGTAAACAGTTTTATTAAGGGTGTTGATTGTTCTGTAAAATAAGGGAAAGTTTTGATCTACACCCTTATCAAAACTCTTCCCCTATTTTTCACTGGGCGCAAGCTGTGCCTAGTGCCTACCAGGTATAGATATAAACCCCTGCGCCTCAGTGCCGGACCATGGCACAAGTATCAGACTTTTTCAACAGCCCAAAAGTTAGCGGAGCAATTGCCCCCTCCCTCATGTTCTCCTCTCCACCTGTCAGTCACCAGAGCAGGCGACTGTTAAAAGCATCAGCGACGATCTATTAACGCCGGCGTGACAGAGATAATAATCTCATGATGCGCTCTGAGACGTCTAGATTAAGTGCCGCTATGAAGCCGGAATTTCTCGGAATGTTTTTGACGCACAATACTCGATAGTAAGCGGTTTTGATTGGCACACGGACAAAACCGGAAGTAGCTAAAATGACGCAGCCATATTGTTGTGACGGCATCTCGCGTTGCTAAACGTCGCAGCGACCACAAATTTCCTCATTCATTTACCCGATATTCAACGATTAATAACTCCGCTGAAAATAACATTTTTAACAAAATGTGGTCATCGCTTTAGCAATTTATTGGGATTAACTGTACGAAATTTTATTCGGATTAGTTCAGGTTTGACATTTTTGTTGCGCAATGTTTAGAGGTTACTTTTTTCGGATAGTGCATTTATCACGAATGCGAATAAAGCGGCCCTCACACTGTGTCCTATAAACTAAACAAAAAACAAGCGATTTTTTTCAATTCAATTTTTACCAAACTCATGTTATTGCATGGGCAGATTATGAAGTCTTTTTAGCACATACTGGCGCTTTACAAGTCAGATTATTATGCTGGCGTATGTTGTCTGTTTGTCCGTCCGTCCGTCTGTCTGTCCGGCGTAACGTTAATCTACGACGGTCATTATAAGATGCTATAAACGAAATTATCTTCACATGTCAAAAGGGAGATTTTTCGGACGTAGTCTGATGCAACTATACTAATGTAAAAAGCTTTTTAAAACGCACAATAAAAAATACCAAATACAAAAGAAGTTAATTAAACAAACAGAGCGTATCATTGACATGCTTTCGAAAATGAGTTAATATCTGATGCCGTTATCATGACAAAAAACCGGCGCGTATTTTCGGCTACTCTGGGAATCGTTTCATTAGTTGCACGTAAAATGTCGGCGGATTATATGTAATTCATTCGGTGCAGTTTGGGCAATTTGTTCTATCTATAGGATGTTTATATAGCAGCGCGTGCTGATCCACTCAATACGGCCGAACGTCGCTAGGGGGCGCGCCGAATTATAATTGACCACCTCACCATCTGATCGCCGTTCTGTGCGTCACGTACCGCGTAAATTATTAAACGGACGATTCAATCAGCTCCGACGATGGTCAATTTGATACCGATACCAGCTTGGACGTGGACGTGACCAAATGAGATGATCATTTTTGCACGTAAAAAACAAACAAAAATGATAGAGCTGTCGAAGCGTTAATTTTTAATGCATTAATGCAGTGCGTTAATTTTTTTAACGCATTAATTAACGCGTAATTAACGCACCCAGGCCCGTCGAGAGAAAGAGATAGGGGGAAGTTTCCTGGGTCATGCGAAGTGTGGGACTGTGGGGGTCCCGCTTGTAAAATATAGCAAGTTAGAAACACATGTTAAACGTATAGTCAACAATAACTGCCGTCATAGTTAACTGGCCTTGCAAAACCCCCAGTGTGTCACCCAATCGTGCTGGCTGGCTCGCCCCCACTTTACGTCATCACGGCCAATGGCGTGTGACGCCGATTCGATTACCGATACCGATACTGGCGCATGCTTGAGTTCGTTTACTTCGTCCCAGCACTAAATAACCGACGCCGGTCGAGCCACATTTCTTTAGGGCTGTACTGAGTAGACACGGAAGAGTGCCGTGGGTCCCCATTTTTTCTAGAAAGAGAACGCACCTTCCATTTATTTACTAAAATTAGTGCTGCGTATTAATCGCAGTTAACGCGTCTGACTTGCTGGAAAAACTTGAGTTACGCACGCAACTTAAGTATCAAGCGAAAATTCTGAGTTTACTAAACTGAACGTGATTGACAAAAAGCGTAACTGAAATCGCACTACTGTAACACTTTTGGCAATTTTTATTGTCAGTATTAGTAACAGAAATAACACACAATGTTTGGACATTGACTTGTTTTGCTGTAGGTTAAAAAGTGTAGTTTATTTCACTCGCTAGCGCACAATTAATTGAAATTAATATTTTAATTGTTTGCCAGCACTGGCTAAAATCTACAGTAAGCAAAAATGCTCATTTTTGTGCATGTCTATAAAGTGTTCTTTGTTTCTATGTCTATACGTTTTTGTAAATTGATTGCCCAGCAATTTTATAAAGTGAAAAAATTACAAATGCACAATATGTTAAAACATATTATAATAATTTTATCGTGTTTGTGTACACAAATTTAAGTTTTAAAACAGAGCGGTGCAAAATGTGCAAAAAAATTAGAGAAAATCTTGCTTTAAGTCTCCAAGTTTTAAGCTTCTCTACTTTTTAAAAACTGCATTTCTTGTAATGTTGCAGATACGCCGCAAAAATGCCTACAAAAATGAATTTCGAGCTACGTCTCTTTCTGCATTCAAGCATGTGCTACACGACATCATTCGCGTTTTTTGTACGGCTTCGTCGACCATTCTCATCGCTAAGCGATTTTGACTGCACACTAGCCCCCTCCCTCTATATACCGTAATCGGAATTGTCATTTTTTTTTATTTCAGCCTATTTTTTCTACAAATTTGTCTTAGATAAACAATGTTAAAGATTTAAAGAACTATTAGATTAAGCTAGGCTACAGTGCATGTAATTTACTGTTACGCTACTGTGGCTGATTTGGCTAGAATGAACTATTTCAAGGTAATGTAGCGCAATGCCGTACATGCATAGTGGGGGAACGCTTTTGCTAGTTCTGGCATTTTTGTTCTCCACGCCGTTATGTTTTTAATGGCGTCTGTACAAGACAGGCAGACGATCCAACAGACGAACGAACCGGCGGTCAAGACCAGTAATGGGGCCTATTAGGACGGCCGCAAAATAAAACAATAGAAACACAGTTTTGCGAATGTATTGTGCTTTATTTCTATATGCAAGCTTAAGTAGCCATCTGTAAAACATAAGAAATTTGCTAAACAGAACAGTGCTAAAGCATAACTACAATCATACATGGTGGGCCACAAAAGTATGCCTATGCTGCAAACTTGCGTCTAGGCCTATATCTTCACCAAATGTCGGCCGATTTTCAAAATTCTGTCATTGGCACATTTTGCGAAAAATTTGCAATAACAAGATTATTAAATATTCCACCACGTCTTATTTATCTTAAACTTAAATAAATTAATAGGGTTACTCACCTCAGATAAATGCAGCCAAGATTAGGCCTATGTTTCATCGGTCGTTGAAGTGAAGTTTCTGTAGGCTCTATGCTAGACGTCTCTGCTGTGTTTAAGGTACGGTAACTGTGTTAACGGTAGCTGTGTTTAGTGAGTAGTGATGCGAAACAGCATGCCGCGTGATCTAGCCTAGCAACGAACGGTTTAGCATCGTCATCACAACTTACTGTATACTGTATAACAGCAGCCGCAGCAGCAGCAGCAGCAGTAGCAACGACGTCATCTGCGTGCTGCAGTGAACGCCTCGCTATCTCCTTCTCTTCGTTTCTAATACACAAGGAGCCCGAGTTATACCGATAGGCCTGCAGCTTTATTCTTCCAGGAGCGGATTTAAGCATGTTCAACATATCTGGCCGAACAAGTGCATCACAAAGCTGATAATTGCCAGAAATAAGGCATTTTCGTGTTAGCAAATTTTGGAGCTATTGAGCTTTCACAGATGCACTGATAACAAAACAAATTATTCAATTTTTAACCCAATCATCACGTAGACAGACTAATAGACTAACACCATAACATGACCGTAACACATGTTGACTTTTTTCTAAAAAACAAATGACTGAGAAATTAAAATATTTAAGATGTTTGTCATGATGTCATTGCGTTTATGTTATGTTTTACTAACATGTTCAATAAATTTTAATGATCGAAATATTTTTTATCAATCTTCAGAATTTTAAATGGTTAATCGCGCGATTAGTCTTTGTCACAACTTTGAGATCAATAATATCAAATCGATACCGCCATGGGCTTCCTCCGTTACCTAGAGCCTAGTAGCTTATGCCGTTGTGTATCGAACTGCGAAAACATTGTGGGAACGATGTTTTCGCGACAATATATTATAGAGACAAGCGTTACGCTGTCCGGTCCTAATCTGATTGCGGTCT
>Ga0209671_1001082_pt1 | contig 21495 bp, 11 predicted proteins | sample WorMetHERISLAND2_2_FD_187401 | JGI IMG/M metagenome (GOLD analysis project Ga0209671, IMG submission 187401) | Marine gutless worms symbiont microbial communities from Max Planck institute for Marine Microbiology, Germany - Olavius geniculatus... | ecosystem: Host-associated > Annelida >... | reverse complement strand
CAGTAAATTTATTAGCATTCGAAGAAACTGTATGCTAACTTAGTAACATTAAGAAAAATAAGTTACGTTGTTCTTAATAATTCAACAGTTGAGAATTTTGAGATGTTTCTGGCTAATTTCAACGGCGACGGGAATGGGGGGGGGTTAATCCTCCCAATTTTAACATGTTGAACAATTAGCCTCTAAAAATGCATACTTTGGGGCTAAAATCCCATCCCTCGTAATGTGAGAAAATTAAGGGCCAAATTAGAATCAATGTTGAACAATAAGAACATCCATATCTCAGATCTTATGTCGAAAATTTACAGCTGTCTGACGAAAAGTTGTAACTTCTCGACTCCACCACACACGAACCTTTTCAACCCAAGACGCACAACGTAAATCTTCAGTACCAGCTCCAGAAAGAACTCTGCTCCCAATATTTGTGAACACATCCAAAAAAATTGAAAAGGTTTAGCGCATCAGATGAGAGGGGGTAAGGGAAATCTGCTATTTTCAACCAATTTTTGTATTAACCACTATCCCTACATTATACATAATAATACAATGTACTACATGCAAAAACAAATATATTTTATTAAAGGCTATCATTACAAAAAACAAGAAATTTGAGCTAACGCTCACGGAATGCGCGAAAACCTATAGCAGTTCCTGTTTGCAAACTGTCAGTCTATCTCCAGCCATAACGACGCAACATTTACAGGGGTACCGCTCTTTGATGCCCTCGTGTGCAGGTTTCCTTGAACCTAGAAAATCGAGACTTGAGCCATCGAAATCTACATTCAATGCTGAAAATTTCATACGCATCTTGTCCATGTCTGCCTCAATTGGTTTCGGCGCAATTCGCTCTTGCAAGGTGTGTCGCAGCCCGAAATCGCCAAAAAAATCTATAAAACCCCCTATTTTGGCGTTCATGGTCAATCAAGGTCATTGAATTGGGCGCCAATCGAGAGCCAGTGTACGACTTCCTATTAGTGATTAATAGTAACATAGACCCTATCTCGCACCGTTACCGAGATAGAGAGACTTATTAGCCAAAAATCGCAAATTTTGACCACCCCCTCTCATTTAGGGCCCTCATTCAGGGTGACCCCCTTTGAATTTATGAATAAGCTTTACAGTTCCTAAAACTAGAGTCTTCCAGGCAGCCGACGGTGAAGAATTGGTGATCCTGGCTTGGACCGTTTTTGCCTGATCCACCCGTGTGACAGACAGACGGACGGACGGACGGACGGACGGACGGACAGAATTGCGATGACTAAGACGCGCTGAAAGCAGTAGCTGCTTTCGCGCATAAAAACGAAAACAAAATCTAAGCACTGCTGAAATCTGATACAATTCAAATATAAAAGCAGTATTACACTAGCACGTCTCAACCTGTATCTCATGAAAATGATAAAAGATAATTACCAAAATATTAACCAAATTAATACACAGAATACACTGATTCAGAATTCACTGGGCATGATTGCAACCACGTTAACTTACGGAACAGTCTGCAAAAGATCGACAACAGTTAAAAACAGCTAACACACAAGATTAAACAAATGAACGAGAAGCAAACAGTCATATCACTGTACTGAAAATGTTATGACTGCACATAATGTAAGCTTAACTCAAGACAACCAAATCTGCTTTAACACATTAAGTCTGCCAGCTCACAAGGATCACAAAGAAGCAAAATATTTTGCACTAACGGTATACACAGTGACGATCTTGTAAGTTGTAAACAAATACAGCAAAGAAGTGAGAATTTATAGTACACTAAGAAAACAAACATTTAAAAAACATATAGAACTAAATTTTACAGAGACCATATTGCCTGTCAGTAAGAAAACATTCTCTATCTGACTGACAATCAGTGTCATTATGTAACATGCACAAGTCAATAAAATACCTTCAAAATTACCCTCTAAAAATATGATCAGTGGCATCATAAGATACAACTTTTCTGACACACAGCCGCTAATTCCTAACACAAGAAATGGGTGCTCGAAATTTCAACTGTGTCCCTGAATACACCTAAGACCAGTGTAAGTGTTTGAATTATGAAAAATTAACTGGATGGTTGAATTTTTCGATTGTCGAAGTCCAACTAAAATTGTGATGTAAATTGTATGGATATACTACATAGCTGACACCACAGAATGTAATAATTTGACAGTGTATTGGGGGGTTGAGAAAACAGTTGGGGAGTTAAACCCCCTCCCCAGCAATTCAAACACTGCACGTGATGAAAGACTTTAAAACCAAATTTCTGTATTTTTTAAAGAAAATTATCCAACAGACTAAAATTTGGTGTGAGGCAATACCCCTGCCATGAACAATGCCACAGAATGGTAGGTTAGCAAACTGCTGAAATCCAGCTAAAAGTTAAAAGCACTGCAGCAATAAATATTGTGACAAACAGCTGTGTTGCAGTAACAAAACGAAAGGGCAAAATGCTAAACAGTTCTTCATCATAGCAAAGTTTCACTGGAACTGCTTCTAACTGCTGAGAATAGACAATCCACTTCGTCAAGTAAATGCCACATTATAAATATTAGTCTTATACTAATCATGTATCATGCTGCTAGCAAAAAATCTAATAAGCAATTACTAAACAGCTTTTCACTACTAGTGCTACAATAAGTACTAATTCTAATTTTTGTTCAACATGTCATTTCTTTTAAAGTTACTCCAGTTAATGCTGGCTCCCCGAAACTGATTTTCTGTTACACATAACCTTTACACCAAAAAATACTATTACACTAACAGTTAAAAACAGTCAATGTTTAACGCAAATTATCCATGTGTACTCAACTTAGGCCAAAAGTACACAAAGAATAAAGATATTTCTAAAATGTTTTGCAAATGCTTTGCAAATAATTTCGTTTATATTTATACTTAACCACATATAAAAGGCTTTCAAAAACGTTTAAGCTCTAAAATCGTTTTCAAACTTGATCTTAGCCGATTGTTTTTAAACCACTATGAAAGGTGTGCACAAAATCAAAAGTTTTGGAAAAACCCAATCATAATTTCCCCAGACCAAAACATATCTCATAAAGTAAATTTCAAACAGTGGCACATATCGTGGCTCACAAAAACACTTGTATCAAAGGCATGGGGTGCAGTTTGGAAAAGCTGAAGCCTTTCTCTGCACCCAAACACCAGTAACAATGCAGACTGCACTAAATATAACTTAAGACTCTGGGGCCAAATTTTTGAAACTTTCCTAAGACATTTTCCAAAGATCTTCCTATGTCAGATGATTCAGGAATTCCAAAAAAGTTTTCTTATCCGAATTTTCAATAGCTTTCTTCGCGTTTCCAAAGAACTTCTTCTTTTCTTATCTTCCTAAACTAGTTCAACCAATCAGATGCACTTATACCAACGATGTGATGTAATCAAAACTTCTTAGAAAAACTTCTTTGGAAAACTTCTTATTTTAGCACGTCCACGGGAAACGCATTTTACACAACACTTCATTTTTTAAGTTGACCAAACGTCAATTTCCTTTACTTACTCATTGTTGATTTTACCGCAGAGTTACGCAAATAACATATGACGTCACATACGACATCTAAGCTAAGTGTCAACATTGTGTACTTTTTTTGCAAATTTTGTTTTATTACACAGCTTTCTCCATGTAGGACAAAATTAGTGCTTTCCTATATATTTGTCTAAATTCTTCCTAAGAAGTTTCCAAAAAAGTTTAAAAAATTGTGCACCCTTTCTCAAAATCTTCTTTGGAAGATCTTCTCAAATTCTTCCAATGACATTTTCCAAAAAAGTTTCGAAAATTTGGTCCCTATAAAGGCAGGTGAGATAACAAACAAGGCTATTATTTTACACTGTCGTTCACACTGTCCGCAAATATATACAACAATTATACATACAAGTTTGTCAACAATATATCAACACAAGGCAGCAACATTGTATTGAAGCTCTAACTGCAATGTATATCAGTGAGACTAATGTATAAAAGTTATGGACGTGAATACTATATCAACTAAATGAGCAGTTCAGATTCAGCGGCACAACATGTTTCAAATTTTAGCTAGGCACACAGCCCTATGGCCGGCCATGCATTCATGCATTCAGCCAATACTACAAATACTACTACAATGCCAAGGAAAAACAGTAAGACCATAACAGATATAGAACAGATATCATGGATGAGATCTAATATGCATAACTGTAGAAAGCCTTTGCTAGCAAGACTTATGAACTGAAATACTCAGAAGACATTATACTGCTTCACTGGTTTAGTCTTAAATGATGAACTCTATCTGCATGGCATGGTTTAAACGAATATGCAGCAGACTGAAAGCTTTCATTTGAGTAAAAATTTTAGTTACATTTGTTAACCGGGAAGTGAAATTCACAGAAATATGGATATAAAAATGGCACAGATACATATCTATGTACTCTGTCAAAATAATATAATCTCACACAAGATAAGCAGTCCCATATCAACTTATAACTCAGTCCCTGTTCTGACTGAGATGTTGACCAGAGGCGAAATTTAAAAAAAAACTTGTAGAAACTTTCCCCCAAGATTTCCCTAAGATCTTCAGAAGTTAGCGTATGGTTTTCACTGAGTTTTAGTTCCATTCCTCTATAAATCGCATTCTTTTCTAAAGATGTTTGAAAGTCAAATTTTACTAAGTTTTTCATAAGTTCAACTTAGACCCCCAGACCCCATATGCAAGCAAGTGGCTTGACCCAAAATGACACAATGTTTGCTGATTTACAGAGACAAACAATCTCATGGGGTGACAATATGAGAGGTTCATGAAGATTATAAGCCAATGACAATGATACGAACATTCTCCACACAAATTCACAAGCAATCACTTTACACTGTCACTATGACCAACAAGAAGCCCAGCTGTTGCTAGGATAGTCGACTGTACTGGTTGTCAGTGACCTAGAGGGTCATCCAAGGGCAATGATTTTCACGTCACGGTCATTTAAAAGGACAAATGCCATTTCCTATTAGTGATTAATAGTAATCTTGGCCTATCTTTCACCTTTTCTGAGATATGGCCAGCTTTCCGTTGAAAAACGCAAATTTTTCATACCCCCATCCACTCAACCCCAGATTTGAAAATGTTCCCCTTGCATAGATGGCTGAAAGTTTGCATGCCCAAGTTTCGCACACATCGCTGATTATTTGTGCAAAAATTTTTGCCCTAAAACCTACCTGTTAGCCAGGACATATCCATTACAGACAAATGGATGGACAAACTCGTACCAATAGTTCCACCGTTACTTAAGTACGATTAGCTAAAAACTAAATCCATCTGCAGATTTATTCACGAATACGATACAAGACGATTCATAACTCAGATTCATAACTCAGCAGGTTTGCCATCAGCAAAAACTCAGCAGTGGGTACACTGAACATGAACACTGCACAACTCTGAAGTCACTGTAAGCCTATGCGCACACTATACACTGTTTAAAATCGCTGTAGAAAAAACTTTCTTGCAACTGATACAACATTTGCTTGCAAAACTGCAGCATTACAGCATATAAGAATACACAGAGTCACGGAGAGCAAAATACTATGTCGGTATATCTTATGAAGCCACAGACCAAAACCTGTAAGTTGAGTTGAAGCGTACACGAAAGTGAATGAACAACGGTTTCAAACAGTGTGGCACTTGAGCAGAATAAAACGAACGAAAATGGATGTCGACATACTTTATGGATGTAGCACGTGCGACATGAAACAGTCTCTGGCTATCACTGATGACAAAAGCAGGCATCACCAGCGCCCTTCAAGCCTTCTCCACAACTATCCAGCAAAATGGGAAAACAAATAACGCCAGCAGCTGACTGGACCAAAGAGCATGCAGATGTCCATGTCCAATCACTATAAACTACTGGTGATGCTCCGAGACTTAGTTTACAAAAATGTATAAAACCATAAGTCAAGTTTCTTTCCAAACTAGATGGTGGTTACAACTCCGTTGACTATTATGCCTCCACCAACATGTGACAACTACAAGGCCAAAAAGTGCATTTTGGGGCATATTTGACCCCACCGTGAACTTGACCGTTGACCCCAAAATTTGATGCGTTCATCCTTGCCCCAAAGTCTGTTAGTGGTGAAAGTCTGGTCAAATTCCATCAACAACTACCCAAGATATCTTGCTAACAATGTTTGTTTGGAACTCGCGCACAAACACACTGGATGAATGCAAGCACGAACACTCTGGAAACAATGCCTCGCCCCTGGCCAACATGTTGGTGGGGTCATAAAAAACGAGAAAAATCGGACTTAGCAAAAATATTACGAAGAATGTGAATTACAAAAAAATCGATAGAATGCAGTTACAAACAACTTCCACACAAGAAAGTTGCTGACTTACGAAAAACGTAGAAGGATCTTACAGAAATCTTCCCAAAAATCATAGCCAGTTTTTAAATTAGGCCCCAGGCGTTTACAAGCAGCAGGTGAATATGGCAGCACTGATAAAACAAACTAGCAACGTGTGTGTGGGACACAATACTGTCAGCAGCATGGCTGCCCATCAGTCGCTTTTAATGTGCATCCACGGAATGCACCTGGACGGTGGCCAGACACTGATGAGGCAACAGTGTCGCAGTCATTTGGGGTGTCAGCAATGACAATGAAGGTGTCACCCCTGCAACAGACTTGTCGGCAGTTCCGGCCGGCTCAGTGGGATCATCGATATCAGCCAGAAGAGGACGACGACATTGAGTCCGTGGGGGTGGTGGGATAGTTGCTGTGGCTGACGGTGTAACTGGCGGATGGTATCGGTCTCGACCAAGAACTGATGACTCGACACAAGTCGTGCTTGCCTGCTCACTTGTGTCATCACCTGGTAATTAACGTTAAATCAACTCAAATCAACGTCTATTACAGTGCTACAGCCAAAAGACTGGATAATGAGAATGCAAAAAATGCAGAATCAATACAATCAATGAAACACAAAGCACAAAACGTAGAGAATCAAAAAATACAGTATTCATCAAAGGTCCATGGACACCAAAATTAACGTATATATTTTATCCATTTTCCTAAAATTGCATAATGTTTTGATAATTTTGACAGTAAGATCAGCACCCAGAAATTTACCTTTGAAATCAACGATCTATGAAAATCACGTAGAAAATGCGCCGTCATATTGGCATGTAGGCGCCCCTGGTGACGTCATCACACTGGCCAATAAACATCATGAATACTAATGGCCTAGCCTAGACTGATGACATTACTGGCTAGGCCATTAATATTCATGACGTCTCTAGGCTAGGCTAATGACGTCACTGTGGAAACTAGTGAATTAGAATTTTTCGCCTAACATAACGTAATGCCGCATTTTGTTTGAAATTGCACATTGATTTCGTATATTTATGAAGCTCAAATCAATATATTATTTATGCGAGGTTAGACGTCTTATTTAAATCTACATAAATTGTGTGAGTGAGTTTGACCGTGGCCATGGACCTTTAAAGATAACACTACTGATAATCACTAAATACACAGCATGGAACAAAGGTTTTTTTTAACTTTTCTGTCTGCTCTGCACAGTGTTCGAAAGTCAGAGAAAGATTACAATTACAATTACAACATGATTACAATTACAACAAAGTTTTCTATAACATCTAACGCAATACTGGATAGAGAACTTCGCAACATAAAAACTAGGACTAAATAACATTTTTTTAAATAAAAAATATGGAAATGTTCGTGCAAGAAATGGCTTAACTCTGTTTTCATGTATGATAAACTATTACGTACTCATTAACTTATATCAGACTGAAAAAAATACTTAATACTTACCTCCATGTGGTGTCATTGTGGAGTATCCGAGATCACTAGCAGAGGCGGGTGCCGGTCGCTGGTACATTGGGTTCATCCAGTACGGGTTAACTGCCGCTGCATTCACAGTCGCCTGACTCTCAAACGTCGACAGCATTATGTTTGTCTGACCTACCAACAACATAAAACATAAATACACAAATCTTTTCAAGGAAAAGACAGCAGCCATTTTCATGTTAGCCTCGGTTAGCCGGTTTGCCCTGATCCTAAATATCCTGTCCGGTCTCACAGCATTGTCAAATACCTGACACTTGGCAGATTTTTGCTGCATGATTTCCTGTCTTGTCATTAACCCTTCTCAGGCATACTAACAGTGAAGGAAGGAGCTTACGGCTATCATAATGCAATGCAAAGCACCAAAAAATGCGCAGTCCGAAATATTATGTTGCTAACCATTTGTGTTGTGATACCCCAGCTGTAACGTTAACAAAAAAGGTTTTCCCTGGCCAGATTTTTACCCCAACAATTCCCCAAGTTTTGGTCAATTCTCTGACTTTTCCCTGACTTTTTCCATCCTCTCTTGTTCTTGCCATCCATTATGCCAAAAACAACTTGCTTAATCAGCCTGTCATCTGGCATCCAGCATATGTGGCCAAAAAAATTCAGTTTCCTCTCTCAGTTTTCTTAGAGGGCAGGCACAGGCTCGTAAACAAGTAATCATAACAATGTCATCAGTGAGCAGACATGACTGCAGAGTTCAGATATGTACCGTTGCTGGCGTCGTCAAGATCCTCAAAGTCACCGTTGGAGTCACGCAGCCTCGCCTCACCGGGCAGTGAACCGCTGCAGTCACGTGAGCGTCGGTGTGAATAGCATCTGTAGCAGTAGACAGCGAGAGCCAGCAGAAGGAAACATCCCATGATACCTCCAGCCACCGGACCCACCGGCGTACTCTTGTTGAGCAGTGACACATCACCGCCAGCCACTGCTAACAACAGACACCACACCCAGATAATGATACCTTATGTTTTGTTCAACGGACACACTTTCAAGATTTACTCTAGGTCCCTTATAACTATTTGCATCGTGTTATGACACATTAGAAATCACTGCTGCTGTTACTATTACCATTACGTCAGTCCAGTCCAAAACTATTTTTTGTTAGAATGTTTAAAAAATGAGAGTCATAAAATATCAGTACATGAGCCAGCTCAGTGTTGACTCAGTTTAGCAGTCAGTGGGCGAGGTACCAGACCATTATTACTCACACATAAACTCACAACCGGCCGCAAACAGCATTTGATGTAAACATTCAGAATTTTCAGATAAAAAAATCAAAAGTCAGGATAAGGGTTGCATCGAGTAATGTGCACTAGAGTGATCTCTTCACTTGTTGCTATTACTATTGTTGTTACACTGGCTGTGAGTTACCAAATGTTGATGTTACCTGGATAATAAATCTGGTCATTGTAAGGTGAGCGTGCCCCAAGAATGCCACCGAAGCAGTCTCTCTGAGTAGCACAGAATGGACTGCCAAGAGCTGTCAGTTGGTCATGGTCCAACTCACACCACTCACAGCCCAGCACTCCAATACACTCACTGCAGCAGTACAGACACACACTAAGCATACTATCACGCAGTTGGAAGAAGATAAGCCTAGCTAGCGCAAATGGGAATGAATGACAGCGACGCATGTTTGAAGGCCCAGTGCGAAAAAAATCTAAGCTCACCAATCCCATCAACGATGTTTCATTTACACTTGCCAAAGAGTGTGACTGGTCTCGTGCTGAAAATCGTCAGGCTTTTCCTACCCCCCTCGTTTAGCACCCTCGATGGGAGTGATCCTTTCAAATTTCGGAAAAAGTTTTACAGATCCCGAAACTAGAGTCTTCCAGGCAGTCAACAGTAAAGATTTGGTGATCCTATCTTGCACCGTTTTTGACTGAACCACCCGCGTAACAGATGGTCGAACAGACGGACAAACAGACAAAATTGCGACGGCTAAGATGTGCTACAGCAGTAGCTGCTGTCATGCACAAAAAGGCTACATAACAGACTACTCACTGACACATCCGGATTAGCATTCCTTCGAGGTAAATAAATCCAGTTCTCTGCCTGGATTAAAGGAGACTGACGCAGACATATCGGCACATCACGTTTTGGGGCAACTCACTAAACTTGCTGTAATTACTGTTTGCCTTGACAGACTTTACCGAAATCTGGCTGCGGGCTTGCAATCAGATGTTGCATTGCTGGGTGTACAATTACGTTAAAATCAGACGTCGTTTGTTGGAGTTACCAAAACTGAAAATGTGTTGACACGGTTACTTATTTTCCCAGACATAGTGCAGATTTGCTACAGTGCTCCTCAATAACATTCAATATACATCAAAAACTGATTTGAACTTGATGCAAAATGTCATTACAGTCATTATGCATAATGATTATTATGATGCATAATGTCATTATATTATTAGCAGTTAGCTATTGTAGCAAAGTTTAAGTTTCCTATCTATATACCCATAACATATGATAAAAGCTATAGCTAACAACCTACAGAGCAAGGCAGATTGACTCACTCCTTTGACATTCTCTGTCCACAGTTTGATGTGAAACACGACGGCAGAGAGTCAGACAGGGATGCGTCAAACAACGCTGCAGCAACTTGCTCTGGGTGCTGAGGGCAACTCTGCCAACTACCACACACCCAACATACGTACAGGGTGTGCCAAAAAATGTCCCAAGTTGTTTTTGACAGAACTTCATCAAATCTGCACCAAATTTGATAATTTTTGGCATACAGATAGCCAGGATGATAGAATTATGTAAGGTACAGTCACTGTCCACCTCACATAATTTATGTCAATGCACTATCGTGTGGAATGCAAAGGCTCGAAATTGTTGCATTATGCTGCGTTGTTGTCCGTAAAAGTTCTAACGAATTAATTAAGAACACAATAAACTAAAATGTGATTTATTCAGCAGAATTATAAGTTTGTGTAACAACTTGCTTTCAAATTATTAGCATTTTTGCCCAAAGTGTACATGATGGCTTAGACGTGACGCCATGGCTGAGAGCAGCATTAACGATCAACTGATCAAAATGCATAGCACTCATTCATGGATAAAATGTGTTGTAAGCTCATCAATCAATTATTTTGTGGTCTGCTATTTTGAGCATAAAATGTTCAATACCACAACATTATTACATCACATGGCACTTTCTGTCAAACTGATAATAAAAAAAGTGAGCAATCTGATACTGATAATGTAACAATTTGCAGCATCTGCATTTTACATGGTAGTGTGCTGACACAAATTATATGAGGTGGACAACGAGTGTACAACAACCACATGCTCCCTGCTCCCTGTCTAAACAGACTGACTGTACACTGTACAGTTAAGAGCTAGTTTAAGGCTCTTAACCCAGCTCATTAATATTCACGATGTCTCTGTCTCTGCTGTGTGATTGGTCCGTGTGATTGCACCTGATCAGCGTTGTTCAATAACAGCTGTCGTTAATATGCATGGCATGAATGTAAACAAAAAAAACAAGAAACTGGCTCTAAATCACACTGTTTGACATGGCATACCACCAGTAAGCAATTTACCACAGACAAAAGAAATGACACAAAAATGATCAATAAAAAACACAGAATGAACCAGTGGACCAAAAAACTATACAAACAAAACAAGATGAGTCAAAAACGAAGAATCCTACCAACTTCCTCATATCTACAAATCTAAAACAAACTGTTTGCCATCCAGCAGCCAACAGAAATTATTCCAAGGAAGGCAACAGCCATTGCCAAAACATCGATAAATCAGCGTGAATAAAAACTGTAATTTGATGAAATCTTATAGTTTGTTAGTTACAGCTACAACCTATGAGTTTATTCAAAGATAAAGAACATGCATAGACCCCCACCATGGTGTGCCACCTTGCCGTGGTGGTGGGGCTTGAAGTTCCGATGACCTAAGAATTTTTTAAAATCCGTAAGCGAGGAGCCAACCAAAAGCACACCAACTTTTATGAACAGCTACATACACGTTACCAGTGCTCACGTACTGGTTAATGTTCGGTTTTAATGCCGATTTCAGCTTCATAGCCGTTTTACGACTTCACAGCCACTAATAACCGTTGGTTACTTTAACTTTCTGAGGATGCATGTCACACCTCAACACATGTCGACGACTGCGCTCTTCGACTACATCAGCGCTGGTCGCTCCACGCACTGTGCGTTCTACCATTGGCGACCGCACCTTTCCAGCAACTGCTTTATCAGTCTGGAACAGTTTGCCGGAGTCAGTCCGTTTATCGCCGACGTTGCAAGTTTTCCACAGCAGAGTGAAAACCAAACCTTTTGCCTGGTCTTACAGACATGACTAAAAACGTCTCATTGCACTGACTACTATTACGTGACTTCACTGTTTAAGCTTATTGTTACATGTCCTTGTAGTCTTAGAACCTAACGCCACGCTAAAGTTTATTCGTCCTTCATCATCATCATCATCATCATTGGGCCAAACTGATACGACGGCCTTAGTAATGGGCAGGTGTAACAGCCTGCCTGCCCAGAAGGTAAAGTAAGGAACATGCATAGGCTACCTGTTGTCGAGAGGGTCGGCACACAGGTCAGCTAGCAGAAGACATTCGCACGGACACTCACATTCTGTCTGCTCAACACGGTGACAATTGAGACACATACGATCCACCTGCAATAACCACCAAACCAAAGTACAATACTATAGCAATACCACACTGACTACATTCAGTTCACATGCAACTTACGACTGTGAAATAATCAAATAATGGCCTTTTCCTGTTTTTTTCCATCTTAGTCCTTGGACAAAAACAATCCTCGCCTGTTTGACAAAAATACATAATATCACAAATGCTTGCAAACAAACAAGTTCTAACCAACTGCTAATAGGTATACCATTCAGCAGGTCATTAGACATGAATATGACTTAATACCTTGGTGATCAAATGTAGTCAACATCAGCTGCGTAACAAATTTCCAACTGTAACTGGACTTACAATAGCAATCGGCTACATTTCCAAGCAGACCTATTGCTACCATTCTTATGCCAGTTGCCCACATTCCAGAACAGAGTTACTACTATTGTTACATTATCTACAACAATGTCTAGTCTTATGTATAAAATCAGTGTATCTGTTCAACTGTCAAAACCAGTTATCGATACTACAAGAACAAAAATATTATTAGATTGTGACCAATCTAATGTACTCCTCGCACGCATTATTTTCTCCTGTATTCTTCTAAGTGCTTTCTCATTTCTTTCAACTTGTATTAAAGACCCGACATCAATTTGAGACTGGACTGATATTATACTAATACTAATATTATACTAATAGTGACTGGCAGATGTTGTTATTGTAAATTGTCTCCACGTCTATCTGACACCATTATCAAAATATGGCACCTCAAAGATAATGGGGTCATGACCTTGACCTTTTGAGGTAACGTGACGTCATCGGTCACGTGATCATTCAACTCGTGGTGGTCGACTTTCTATGGGTGGTCCATTGTGACCATGCTTCTATCTGGCACCGCTATGGAGATATGGCCATTTGAAGTTCTTCCAGGAAGGATCTTCCAGGAACAGAGGTTGGTCGTTGGTTGGTCGGTCGGTCCTCAATATTACACTGATCTCATATACTCCTCTTCGCTATCTTAGGAACATAGCATGCGAGGAGTAAAAATCAACCAATCATGGATGTAAACTTGGTGTAAATGGATAACTACCGTGCTACATGGGCAGAATGCATTCATTTCACAAGACTGCTCCACAATTCCGAGAAAAGCATTTGTTCCTTCGATAGGCATAACCTGCAACACACACACCAGCTAGCATTACTCCAAAGACTCATTCATTCAATCATTCATACATTCATTCACTTGGTCTTGGTTGTTTGTTCATTAATTAAGAAATTCCCACATTCATTCATTCACTTGCCCATATGGTACTCCATGTCTTTAGCAGTTACAAATGATACAAAATTCAAGTTCAAGCTCTAGTGCACCTGGTGCTAATTTTAGGTTCGAATTCATGTTCTCCATCCGTCCACACACTACGCACCGTGGGGATATCAAATTTCCTCAAGCATCAACTTAGTTTTATGACTTCAGAACCGAGACATCTTCATTGAATCCAACAATGTGCTGCACAGAATTTGACAAAGTCTTTGCCCTTAACTATCAATTTTTTTCGTTATCATGAAAAACAATCTTGGCAATTAAGCTGAAGGCAAATGGAGCAACCTGATATCGCGTGCAGTGTTCGCCATGTACCAAACTTGTGATGACACCAGCAAGACTTGAGTTGAACTGTAATAAGCAGAATTACACATATGAAACATCGTACTTACATCGGCTACAATAGCCTCACTGAATAACAAATGATGAGACAAAATGAACTTCCTTTGTCAAATTACTTCGAAGCAGTGTTTTTTCGAAATAAACATTTAAACACTATCTGTCCATGCGAACAAGTGAAACTTGACTAATAAAATTCAACTCGAGCACAACTGTGTTTAGTTAGCTTTCTCATGTTTGCTATATGAGCAAACTTATGACGTAGTCACCAGCAAGTGAGTGAGTAGGGTTTAAGGGTTGAACCGAGATCAAAATTTGATCAGTGGTCAGATAGCAGTTCAAAATTGAATAGAGATCAATGCTTGAACCGCTTTGGTGCAACGCAATTTACGCCTGAACTAGGTTCAAATTCAGATTCGACCCGGGTTCAAAGTTGAACGACATTGGTGCAACGCGCCCTTAGGGTGCGTTGCACCAACCATACTTAAATTTAAGTACATGCTTAACCACCGTACTTAGCAGAAAATGCATTGCACCAACACCATTTAAGCAGGCCAGCCTGCTTAAACGTCACTTAAAAATAAGTGGCCAAAGTTGCCCACTTAAATTTAAGCGGCTGGCAAAAATGAGACAGGGCCGGTTGCACCAACCAATTTTAAGTACGTACTTAGTTAAGTACCACTTAAATTTAAGCGGCACATCACTTAGCTAAGTAGCATACTTAATTGTAACGACGCTTGCCATTGGCTAATTTCGATCACATGACGACAGCACTTCCTTGACGACCAATTATGTAATAGCTATCACGCTTCATTGACAACAATGGCCATCGCTCGAAATGCCGTATATAAATTGAAATATCTTCAGAACAGTATAATTTTGACCGAAGTATAATATATGGTGCAACAGAATCGATTTAAGTAGCCGGTTAAGTACCGCTTAAATTTAAATGGTACTTAACTAAGTACATACTTAAAATTGGTTGGTGCAACCGGCCCTTAAGTAGCCGGTTAAGTACCGCTTAAATTTAAGCGGTACTTAACTAAGTACGTACTTAAAATTGGTTGGTGCAACCGGCCCTTAATCTCCTCCAATGTTCACTGTGTTCACTTGGTAGAGATAATGATTACTATGCTTTACCTCCATATACAGTACTAAATATAACTGAATTGCACTAAAAAGCTGAAGTACAGAGTGCAGCAAAGCCAATGAATTTCCACTGCTAAATCTGACGGTATTCTATATATCAACTGTATGTTTCTGGGTATATTGAGTCCACCTGATAATATCTCTGAATAGTCCGATCAGCAAAGCTGCTGCAGACTTTCTTGTGCACAAAGCCGCGGTGGTTGAGGATGTCATTGGCAATTAGCGGCTCTTTGTGAGTAATGTGCTTCTCCTCCGATCGGCCGTTGTTACTTGGCTCAATCAGATCACGATGTGTTATCAAGTACCCACGATCATCCATCAGGAAACATCTGAAAAGATATCATGTAAAGATTGCCAATCGTTAGTTACTTTATACTACTTCTGAAAAATCACATTCCAAAAAAATCAGCATAGAGAAATATTAAATTTCACTCTGTGGAATGCTAATCAGTCAACTACAACAAAAACCATTACTCAAGATAGAGTTAAAGGTCCACGGCCACGGTCAAACTCACGTGCGAAATTAACGTAGACCTCAATTAGACATTTCGCTTTGTGTATATAATATGTTGATTTAAGCTTTATAAATGTATGAAATTAATGTTTAAATATAATGAAAAAATGGCGTTACGTTACGTTATGCTGAAAATCCTTATCTTGACAAGTGGCCAGAAGTGACGTCACCGCATGTACCCAGTCAGTGTTTACCAATTAATTTTAATATTTTTAATGGCAAAAAATACTGTGTCGCATGGCAACTGCAGCAGTACATAGGTAGAAAATGTGATTTTATAATGCTTATGTTTCTATGCGTAATTTACGTCAATGATGGGTACAAGCAGTGACATCATCAGCATGTCAACATGGTGGCTCGTTTTCCGTGGTATTTTGTAGATTGTCGATTTCAAATGTAAATTTTTTTATGTTGACAAAATGCTGGTTGCTGACATTACTATCAAAATTATCAAAAAATTGTGCTGTTTTGAGAAAAATGGATGAAATATATATGTTAATTTTGGTGTCCATGGACCTTTAAGTAAAGTCCTTAGATCAACTGTGATTGCCAGATAAACAGACATGCTTAAATTTAAAAATCAAACTCCAGCAGGGCAGTCTGTATACAAACCGACCACTCGCTACAATCACTGCATTCCAACTTGGTCATCATCACCATCATTTCTGGCAAGCACCACTAATAGTGCGTAGTGCCGAACGTAGACATCAATCTCCAGAGTGGACGGTTCTAAGCCAAGTCAACTGCGTCGTCCATATTGAGGTCACTGGATTTCAGATCCTGCTGAATGGTTTTCATCCATGTAATACGAGGACGTCCCAGTGGTCTCCTCCAGTTTCCTGCGGGGGAAGCTGTTAAGATTTACTCATGTACTCAGAGTGAGAAACGTTTTACCAACTTGGTAACTGTTAATAAATACTACACTAAATGCCCAAACAGAAAATTCTATTTTTAGATAGTATGCATAGAAAACAACTTAAGTAACTAATGAATAAATGCTTTCGAGCAATTATCAACTACAAATTCTCTAAACACCCAAAGCCGTATGAATCAGCCAACAAAACCACCTGACGTTGTAAGTGCGACAAGCCGGCATCTGATCAATAACCAGCTTGTAGAAGTACTTCATAGTCAAGTCTATGCCGACAACTGCCATCACACGGTTACTGCTTCCCTGCACTGATACTGACCTACAAGCATGTCAGAACAACATCTATTACTAAAAGGTATAAAGGCAAGTAAAGTCTTGCTATAGCACTGCTCCCATGAAAGACTCGTGGCCAGAAGCACTTTACAATCTTGTATGTGCGAATATAAAAGTTACAAGTCAAATTAGAAACAATATAAAACACATTTCATGTAAGTAACTACCCTAATTTATCTGGGTGCATTCACCAGTGTCGGGTGGCAGGTAACACTGTGCGATCCCATATGGCAGGTGATGCTATGTAGCTCTGAGACGAGCGTCCCATAAAGAGCTACATCACCACCTTTATATCACCACCTTTACAAAGTACTTGTTGACTTAAGTCTATAAATATATCAACAGACTACTTTTTCACAATGCATGAAACGTATATTTAAAAAGATCTCAAATAATGAGACTAACTTTCTTTCGTAGATGGTGTGACTAATGGTGACAATGTAACCAGCTCCACCGACATCCAGGTATGGTGCAGTAAGTACTGTCTGCCCGGGGTACTCCGATGCTCTCATATACCTGACATCATTCAGGTTATTCATAAACAGGCCTGCCAAGTAAGTAAATAAGTAAGTAAGATTATTAAGAAGGTGCAATTTAACAGCCACAATGCGCAGTGCTCAACGCCCAAACAAAAATGTCTTCAACTGCCATTTAAACTGTTCAAAGTTAATGTCAGTTTGTCTCAGATGAGCTGGCAGACTGTTCCACAGCCTCAGACCAGCAGCAGCAAAGCATCTGTCTCTATAGCTGCTGCCTTGAGTTGGCAAAACGCAGCTAACGACAACCTTCGTCGAAGAGCAGCTGACACATATAATTCAAACCCATAACCCGCTCACACGTGTAAGTCAATTATCACCTGCCAAAGCTGTGTCTAGAGCCAAGAAAAGGCACCACAGCTGGAATAATAGGTCCTAAAAGTTCATGAATGATCACAGACAGATGTCAAAAAACCACGGAAATTGTTTAATTTTGACTTGAGTCTGGGCGTCTGAAAATACAGCAACCAGCACTCATGTAGGCCCCTATGACGTCCAGCAAAACGTTTAGTGGTTAGAGGCTCATATCGTGTCCCACACCCCATCCAATTAAGACAGTAAAAGTGGGGAAGAGGGAACAGGAAAGAAAGTATCACACGCATTAGCAGTATGATAACTTGACAGCCCTGCACAGTTTTATTATTATTATTAGTAGTAGTAGTATAATTACTAATGTCATTTGTACGGCACACATGCATACAAGACAGCGAATGCACCGCATCGACTGTTGCGTAGATTACAGCTCACATGATTGGAAACTCTGAAATACAAATAGCATCATGTCATGTCCCAGCTTCACTGCCAGTGTGATTTGAATTTGATATCCTGTCATTTGTACTTGAAACTGCAGATGAATATCAGAATAACTGTGCAGATTGTACAGATAACTGCGACAGAAAAATACTGACACAAATTGCAGACATTGGTTAAATATTTCAATAAACTAACTACCCGTATTTAAATTTAAAATTGCTAATTTATCAGCCATCGCAAGTTCAAACTTCCGATCTGCAGCTACAGTATGAAAAAATTAAATTAAAAAAAAACAGAAGGCAGTCACCAATGTCTCCTCGTTGGGTCGTATGCCTTGTTCAACAGCGTGCCGGGATATACAAGAAATACTCCACTAGGAGTTGCCAGATACCTACATACCCATGCCGCAAATCAATAAAGTAAACCATTCTGAACTGTTAACTTAAAACTGACTTACAACCTGTAGGTGAAAATAAGTAGCCAGATAGATCACATAAAGTACAAAGCTAAGCTGACAATGTCCTTGAATGCAAATGACTGGAAAACACACATTAAATGGTACTGGATCAACAACAACACACTCATAGCTTATCAAAATAGGGTTTGCTAAGACAAGTATACGACAAGTGACTGTTACTGCAGTAGCCGATGTTGTTACTACCTTCTGACGATGTAAGAACTGAGTGGACTCGACTTTGCCCAGGAAAGCCAGTCAGAATTCACTGCAGCAGTCGCCCAGACATCACTGCGAACCTGCTCCTAGATGCATCAGACAACTACTAGCTATAGCTAGTTTCTAACAATGTAGTAAAAAGTTCTTCTCGAGCCGTAAGACCCATAAGGCGATGTTGATCTCCATTTCCATAGCTCTTAGCCAGACACAAGTCTACACTGTGGGGTGACCATGGATACGGGGCTAGTGCATCACGTGGTGTGCCTTTTTACATCACAGCTTTTACTGGTACTCATTGTGCCTACCCACGGAGGGATGGCCAGGCTGAGTTGATCTAAGTGGCAGGTTACATACAGAAATGGTTTACCCGCCTGCCGACAGTCACCATCCAAGTACAAACCAGACCTGGTGTTGATTAACTTTGCTGATGCGAACAACAATGCTACCAACTAAGCCAGACCATCCCCGATGTAGAAAAATAACAGTAATAAATAAGAAAAGCCCAGCTAACCCAAAGGGGAACGCACGACAGCAAGTTGAAAAAACAACTGATAACAACAGAAACCGACAATAAAAAAGCCAAGTATGCTAACAAGGATGCCAGGATTGCTGATGAGGTTGGTTCTATCACTCAGGTAAGCCAGGTAGGTCTGCACTATTCGCTTCACTTCCTCCTGTCTGAGGTGATCGAACGGCTTCAGAAATGCTGCGGCTGTCAGGAACACAGCACTGCTGCCTGCGACACAGTAACATCAGCTGGCTACTGTTCAGGTTTTGGTGGATGACATCAAACACAAAGACCTCACAAAAGCCGCTGTAACTATTGTTAGCTATGGCAGATTTAACTAAAACCTGGCACTTTGATTGCCAATAGACGATGCAATGTCGATGTAAAATTCTGCCGGTATCAGATGTTGTTGGTTGGAATTAGGCAAATGTACAGTAACAGAAGAGCTTACTTATGTAATGCCCTAGTGGTAGCAGAGATATTCTGTTATGAACATTCAACAATTAATAACTCCGCTAAGAAATAATTTTTCAATGAAATTTGCTGATCGCTTCAGCAATTTATGGGGGTTTAAGTGTACAAAATTTTATTCAGATGTGACATTTCTATTTTACGATGTTTAATGGATTACTTTTTTCCAAACACAGTGTAGAAACATACATCGACCCAGAGACAGACCTTTGACCTTTGACCTTTACACCAGAAACTGGCACACTAAGTCTACTATGTCCCAGGGACCACTCACATATACAGAGCGAGCTAAAAAAACGTGGCACTTTACTTTTGTCCATATCTTCACCAATTATTGACCGATTTTCAAAAATTTTTTCACTGGCACACTCTGTGGACAATTTACAATAACGTGCTTATCACATGTCCCAGCACACTGTAAATGCATCTCTACACTACCTTGTAAAGTATCAATGAAATATGCATTGATAATGATAATAACAAACATTTTGGTAAAATTGAAAAAAAACACTTCAACCCAACCCTGCAGTGAATGGTCTGTATGACACTAAACTGTCTGGGTTTAACACAGTCTTGTGTCACACGGATCATTCACCGCAATGTTGGTCTAAAGTGTTTTTTCATTTACCTAAATTTTTGTTATCATCGTTAGCTTTTGCTTACATTTATATTTCACAACGTAGTGTAGAGATGCATTAACCATCTGGTGGTAAATGTAATAATCACATCATTGCAAATTGTCTGCAGAGTCTGCCAGTGAAAGAATTTTGAAAATCGGTCAATGACTGGCAAAGATATGGACAAAAGTAAAGTGCCACGTTTTTTTATGGCCCACGGTGTACATGTATTTTGACGTCTCTGCGCGCTTCTGTTTTCAAATTAAGAACCCAGATGAAACAGATAGGCGGACATGAACGATCAGGACCTGTAATGCGGCCTTTAAAATGGCCAGATAATTACAGCAATGACAAATGACAGCTAGCATAAAACCTAAGCAAAAAAAATTGGTATGACAATCAAAAACTGAAGCATAGAAAATACGGAGAAATCCGGTCTTACTGAAAGTGGCGAGCTGTTTGAAATGCACGCAGTTGGAATCTGTTGGCAGAAGATCAAGACGATGATAAACAAGCTGACTGTCCTGAGATGACACGGCTCCTAGACACAGTCAGACTGTGAACCATCATCAGCAGCAGCAGCAGCAGCAGCAACTACAGCTGGTGATTATTAAAAAAAACAAAGTTAACTTTTCAACAATTAACCAGTAATTAATTAATCGTTAATCTCGATCAGAACTAACAGTAGTTATTGTGCAAAAAATGCATGTTTTGTCAACTTCATAAGTTATTCAGCTAAGTTGCTAACGCTATCAAAAATGCACTGAGACAGCAATAGGTCTATATTATCATTAACACCAGGGCCTAAGTGTTTCATCCAATTCTGTTCTCTGGAGAAAGCACTCAATATCTTACCAAATATTTAATATTATCATCGTATCTACATGTGACTTACATCGAAAATTTAACAACAAAAATTTCATTAATTGCTAACAATTTTTAATGAATG
>Ga0209671_1001081_pt1 | contig 21499 bp, 9 predicted proteins | sample WorMetHERISLAND2_2_FD_187401 | JGI IMG/M metagenome (GOLD analysis project Ga0209671, IMG submission 187401) | Marine gutless worms symbiont microbial communities from Max Planck institute for Marine Microbiology, Germany - Olavius geniculatus... | ecosystem: Host-associated > Annelida >... | reverse complement strand
CTACACAAGACTCGCTGAGCTGTGTAGCCTAAATAGGGGCTTATTTCTGTAGGCTCTACGTAATCAATGAAGAATTTGTGTGATGTGGATGTTTGATTCCGACACTAAAAAGTAAACTAAACGTAAAGTCCTTCCCGAGCCTTAAGGCGCATTGGGCGGCGCTGATCTCCGTTTCTTTGGCCCTCAGCCAGACACCAGTTTTTACACTTCGAGACCACGGATATGGGACTAGTGCATTGCGCGGTGTGCCCGTTTATGATTCCAGCTTTCGCTGGTACTCACTGCGCCTACCCAGGGAGGGATGGCCAGGCTGAGTTGACCTGGGTGGCTGGTTACATAGCGGGATGGTCACCCATCCAAGTACTAACCGGGCCTGGTGTTGATTAACTTCGTTGATGCAATCAATGACGTTACCAACTAAACCAGACCACCACACTAGACACTATAATATTCGTTTAAAGACTCTTGATAATAAATATTAAAAACTCCCTGTGTCTATTGTTACAAGCGCGTGCCGTATATGACTGGCAAATGGCATCTTGCGACGTCAACACGACGTTGAACGACCTTTCAGATTTTGTCCTGACAACGTCAGCGTTGGTGACGGGCGCGTCGGTCATCATCAGCGAGTAAGGAAGTAAGTTAATTTTATAACGCATCAACGCCACGTCAACCGCTAATGCGCTGATATTGCATTAGCCTAGTAGTCTGAAAAGAAGAAAAATATCTTAAGTATGGTTCACAGACGGAAGTGGTGTGAAACAAAATCGAGCAAATGTCTCGGTTATCTGATGGCCAATAACGAGAACGACCCCTCTTGGATTAGTAAAGCAGACAGATATAGTTGCTAAGAAGTAATTTACAGCAAAGTATTCAGGTACTGACGGTGAATCATGTCCTCTAATTATCATATTCTTAGCTTTTATCGCCGTAATACTGCTCGTGTATGTGCACTATTCCTAGACTCAACTTACATGAATACAACCTAGGCCTACAGCTGAAACAACGTTGCATACAATTTACTTAAAACTAGCCGCCAATGTACTTATTGTTTGAGTTCACTTGGCGGCTGCGACGGATAATTCTCTCCGTGGAGGACATTTCTAGTTGCAGCAATTTTGCAACACCAAACTGTCAATATCAAGCATCATTCTGTGTTGCAGCATGTCCGTAGACTGCCTACATGTCGACTATAGACCTGTGCAATTTCGTTTATTGCAGAACTCCACGCAAGCGCAACTAAACTACAGCAAAACAAAATAAAACAAATCAGATAGTTTTTTTATCGCAGTTCTATTGCACTACGCTCGAACACTTGCAATACAACGGTCGTGTGAAGTTTTATGTACGTCAGCACAAACTCTCAGAAAAGTAGTGCAATGTCGCGTGCCACAATAAAATGAAATATGTTGCTTTACAGTTGTTTTAGCTTCTTTTATTCTTATTTTATTGCACCTGTGCGAGCGCCCTTATTATTAAGACGAAGGCGTATGATGCGAGCAAGCCAGCGCCATAGTATTCTATGTAGGCCAACACATGTGGCAGCACTGTGCATCCCACGCTGGTGTAGGTTGCGTGTCGAGTCCCTGATGTATCCAGGAAGCTGCAAAATTACTCATTATCATCGGTGGCACGTTTATTAGGCCTACAGCACATTCGTAGGCTTCCTCTTAGAGTCTTAGCTCGTTTTGACCGACGCCTTTGCAAGTTTGCAGTTGCTACGACATACGTCATTTATTCAGTCGACAACGCGTCTCATCCGGAGCTGCGTTCATTTGCACCTGACTGCACACGCTGATTTAGGCGCACATGCATTCTTGTAAGCCGACGAATGAATGAAATATGACACAATACCATCTCGTAGGTCTACAGCGTAGCATATTAGATTTCGGCATTATCTTCGATCAGACCTTAAAAATTTTGCGCTTTCAGCTGCTATCTGGCGTAAAAGTAGGGACTGGATGATTATATACATTTTTTTTCAAAAATTAAGTGTTACACAACGCCCCATAAAAAGTAGCACACCGAACTAAAGCAAAGATAATGCAAACAGTTCTTTTTAAGTAAAACTATAAAACAAACGAAAAAAACTGCACCAATATTTTTCACAGTCCAATTTAACTTTTGCGGGTAGGCATATAAGATGATAGGGAACGGAAGTCATTAGGCCATTTTAGCTGACATTATCTGCTGCTCTATATTTTATGTGGCCGTGTTAGTAGGCCGCATTAAAAGTTTAATTGCCTGTCTGTCCGTCTTTATGTCAGTCCGTTCTCTTAACTGAAAACGAAAAGGCGCATTAATTAGATCTTACCAGCCAAAATTGGCGTGTAGACTACGTTCCCCAGAGCGAGAGTAACCTACGCGCGGATTTTCAGGGTTAGGTCGTGGAATAGTATGGATCGTTTGTCTTCAGAATTACGGTGTACAATGTTAAAGTTAGTTAAAAGTAAAAGCTATAAGTCGTCCGTGCATACAAAGTAAATGACGTAGGCCAGGTACCGAGCACAAGTTGGAAGGTGTCTGAGATGGCGAGAGAGAAGAGGTAGCAGTTGGTCGCGTTGTGCATGTAAGAGTTGCGTGCGATGACGATGCACGTGACCACGTTGCCGACCACGCCCGTCAGCAGGATGAGCAAGTAGACTACATAATTATTATTATAGGCCCATAATAAATACAACGTGCCAAATGCTGGCTGATCGAAACAAGAAAACTTACTACACATGAACCAAGCAAGCACCGTAGCCTACAAGTATAGGTTATGTCGAGTGGTGAGGAACGTGATGTATCAGTGAGCAGGTAGACTACGGTCAGTGAGACCGCCTCGCCTGTACTGCGGTGTCGGTAGCCGAGATGTTGTTCCAGGTAGAAGTCGACATCGAACTCGACCTGTATGACATCGGTCATGTTGTCTGCTGCTGCAGCTGATGTCGCTGATGTTGTTGCCCACGTCTCCGTCATCCAACCCGTCTGCACATCATCCGTCGTCGTCGTCATTGCGGCTTGGTGACGAACACCGGTCGGGTACGTATATATATGTAGGCTTATTCGACTCCACCCAGTCCGAGTTCGAGTTCAGTCCGTTCGACAGAATGTTCGTAGAATTCGGTATTCGCAATATGAGCCTGTTGACAAGACAACAACACAATGCCATGTTGGAAATAACTAAAAATTTGGGACAAAGCCCAACGCGAGTCCGCCCGGCGCCCTAAGTCCGATTAAGGGAAAATTTCAAAGAGATGAAATTCCCCCAGTAGCAAAGTCAAGTGGTCCGGACTCAAATGCATTAGCAATCGCAGAACGCCCAATGTCGACTAAGGGTAGGTCAACATGCGCGTCTATAACTTTTTTGTTAGTAAACCAAAGTTAAATAAGTTGTTTTTGTTTAACGGGGGATGAAGCGCCCTTGATAACGCCGTTTGCCTCTTGTCGATATCTTTATGCGTTCCAGAAATATTTGCGGTCAAACTCGAAAGTTTTCCTACATCGCACAGAATTTTGGACGGTTTTTGCCCTCCAAAATTTTAAGGGACGGTGACCCCTAAAAGTTGTATCCGCGTTAATACCCCAACCTAGAGGCACGTCATGTAGCAAAGTATCCCACTACCGCCAAAGTTTAAGTTATAGGCGCGGGTATGCTAAATTCTAAGCCAACGTTGGACCCCCTTTGACAAAAATGTAAGGAGCCCCCGTCCCCGGTGGGGGTGCGCTAGTAAGACTTGGCCATTCTCTAGCGCGTGTAAAAATTTGGGAGCGCAGCACCCCGTATGGGACCGAAATATGGCATCCCAAAAAGTCGATTTGGGTGGGTATTATTTGACTTTTAGATCTCCAAGGTTACTTGACGAAAGTTTACCGGACTTGTTTTACCTATATAACGCGGGAGGAATCGCAGTCGATTAAGTACTTGACCGATTTCGAATATCTTCATCCGTTCCGGAAATATTCGCCGCCAAACTTCGAAGTCGTCCGAAATAAGGCCACATTTTGCATGTTTTGGCTCCTAAAATTTTTAGGGAGGGCCCCCCTCCCCTTCCAAAATTTTGGACCGGCATTACAAAATCTAGTCCGGTACTAATCACCGTGCAAAATTTCACGCCGATCGGCCAACGCATCTCGGAAATCTCACGATCGGAATAATAAAAAAAACAAACATCTGCAGTGAAACATAAGCCCGCTCCGCAAGCTATCGCTGAGAAGTCACACAGCGCTGCGTCCAAATTTAGTGAGAGTCCGATCGTGTCCGACTCGAGTACGTTGCCGGACTCGTGTACAAGGCCTACACCAGTGAAGACAAGTGCGTAAAAGCTAACCGTGGACGACGATGACTGCGGCTCAGTAAAATCACACTATAACTACTATGCCTACTGTCTATAGCCTATAGTCAGTTGCGCTTGCAGACTCGCAGTCTCGCGCAGACTGGCAGTTGACTCGAGTAGCAGTCTATTGGTGGCGGACGTAAGTAGCAGTCAAAGCCAGCTATGCGCCGACAAGTGGCCGGTCGACTGCAGAACTTCGTTATTATCTGCCACGGCCCACCGTTTAGCCGCAGTACGTGGGTTACAGACAGGCAACAATCACAGAGAGAGAGACACACAGACACTATAGTTTGCGCCAAACGCATGACCGTTAGTGCGGTCGGCCAAAAAGACATATATTATTTCACTTCATCGGTACTCCACCGATTCTGGTGAAAGGGAGTCGCGACCCTTCCGTGAGGAGCCAGAGACACATCTCTTAATTCTGAACCTTGACATATCCTTCATGGTTTTTTTTCGCACTCAGCACTGCCGGCATGACCATTAGGCTACCACTACTGGTCAGGAGTCTTCAACTTGTTGAAGTTCGACCATACGCCGAAGAAAAAGAAAAAAGACGATGAACTGTGCATGTTTAATACGTAGCCTAGTGCGAGCGTAACTACTGCAAATTTGTAAAAACAAGAATAAGCTCGGCTGTCGCTGGAATATGGGCAGACCGTACTGCATATATCCGAAAATTCAGAAGGCCAGCGGGAAAAAGCGATTTTCTATAGTGACTGCAGTCCCATACACGCAATGGTGACGCTGCTATATTGAACGCTACAATCAACGATACGTCAATTCGGCGCACATAGGTGATGGTTGCAGGTAAAAACTTTGCATTCAAAATTGCACCCGAACAGCTGCAGATAAAGATAATTATGGTTACTTGACAGGCTGACAGCGACAGCCAATGTGAATTCGTCATCGCACATAATGCTCCATCTCCGAACCCCTAAGACGCACGTTTTAGCCGCTATACATCAGTAACAGACGACAGATAAACGACAGACAGACAGACATATTGCACCCAAGGCTCGACCTAACGGTCAGCCAATAAATTGTATCAGTAAGTTATGTTGAAATACCGGTGCAAAATTCGAGAGTCGCGAGTCGCGACTGTTAGCTGGGCATACATTTTGTTACTTATTTTTGTACTCTAATCTACGTCACGATTTAAATACCCTGGAATCTCCAGCTGGAATTATAAACAGTTAACTATTCTTGGTTTTCATAGGTGGGTTGTGGAATGATAATAAATGTACCGTAATACAAGTATGTGCAGTTGTAAAGAGATGTATTTTCATTCTAGCCACGTTGTTTTATTGTTTGTTTTGTTTTCTGATTGCTCGGATGTAGATTGAAGTGCAAGGCTTGTACGCTGTGTTCGATCCATCCGTAACCGTAAGGCCAACACAAGGACGGAAAATAACATTTCGCTAAATAAAGATTACGGGATCTTTTCAGAAAATTCGGGACACTGTAACAGAACTAAGTCTACCGAATCTGTTATTAGGCAAGACAGAAAATTACTGTCAGAAGTGTTATTTTTAAGCAAAAAGAAAAACTATTGATGGGACACTATCAAGTTATCACTGACAAATTACCACAGGAATTAGCGCAGTGTCAAACACTATCAAATTTTAATTATACAAGTTTTTATTTTCTATCGTTTTTTACCAATGCAGTATTGCATTGGCTAGTCAAGTTTAGGTTCAAGTTCAAAAAAGCAGATTTGCTGATCTGCAGATGTTGCACTGGGTAACGCTGTAATTAAGCTATAATTTATTAACTTATCATTTTTCTGACCCTATTCTTAACCCTAATTTTAAGTCTAATGCTAACCCTAGCCTTAACCTTGATGCAACATTTGCAGATTCGCACATTCGCTGATCTGCTTTTTACCATTGTTCGCCAAACCAAAACCTAGATCTTTAAGTATTGCGTTGTATTGTAGTATTCGTTTGTAATTTGATCATTTTATTACAGTTGCAGAGAAGGTCTAAAGAAAATGATTTTGCACATTATGCAAAAATTTTAGAAAGGTACATCCTGTTTTGTAATTGCATGTTGTCTTTCTTTCTCTCTGTAATTAACTCATCAATTCTTGGAGGGATGTGACAAAGTGGTTATAGTGTATTTGATAAGTTGTTGATAAATTGTTAGTTATAAATAATTTCAGCTATGTGCCATCGCTAATTTTGAATCTTTTTAATTATCTTATCTTCAAATTAAGCTTAAAGTGCAATACTTGTAAATGTGTGCAGGTAGATGCCAGTGATTTGTTTAACTACGTTGGTTACAGATGGCAGACAGCACTTTAGACAGTTGTTCAAGCAAAAACCTTGCAAACTCATCAGGTAACTGCTTACCTGAAAGACGCAGCAAAAAGAAATTCTGTGGTTATCACTATGTTCCATCTGAAAGCGATGAAGCAGATACACTTAAGGACAAATTTTGGAGAGACCTTGAGCAAGGAAAACTGAACTTCCTTAATACGGTGGACATGTATACTCGAGTGAAGCAGCTGGGAAAATTGACCGAAGTGGACTATCTTGCAGCCTCATATCAGGATTCTGTGTTGTCACCATATACTGCACCAGCAACATGTTTGCAGTCCAATGTCTCTTTGTCTTCAGTTATTGGGAGTCTAGCTTCTGCAAGAGATGCGTCACCGCCGTCATCATCTGCATCATCTGGCTATGAAAGCAGCTCAATACCCAGCATAGGCTCATTATCAGTCACTGATTCACCAACTGAGCCTGATCCATCTGTAAGTAACATAGGTGACTCATTTACAAATGTTGCTCAGTCAAACAGCCTACTAGAGTTAAGAAGAAAACGGAAACGAATCAACAGATGTATCTGGGAGTCCTCATTCAGATCAAAACGGCGAAGACGTCATCCGACTGCTATGAGAAGTGCATCGAGCCATCAAAAGAAAACAACAAACAGTAAGTTCTTTCGGTATGTGGATGCTACATCGGAAGAGGCGGACACTTTGAAGGACAAGTTCTGGCGGGATCTGGAAGAGGGAAATGTTAGTGCCATTACAACCGACGACCTCTACTCTTCAGTCAAAGTTTCACGACGAGCACGACAACTTTCACTGTCAAATGTTAGAAACTTCGATCACGAGAAGGACTCGAATGAAGTTGCTGACACCCACGTTAGGGGCAGTCAAGCTAGCCATAGTTCTGACTGCACCAGTGTGTTAGATATTGATGTTAAATGTTCTGAAGTTGACAGTAGCAATAGAAAGAATGGTCCAGACAACCCAATCGATTGTTACCTATCAGAACAGATTGTGAGTGTTGCTGACTGCAAGTTACTTTCACCATGTTCTGTCTCAGTTGAACGTTTGCCATTCAGTACTGAGAGCAGTTTGACCAGGAAGGATCGGAGTTGTGTACTTCGAGACATCTCAGTGAATATGGACAGCAAGCAGTACTGGCACACAGCTGGCAAATGCAGAACTGGTTCTAGTCAACTCAGCAATGTTGCACATACGTCGATATGCATTTCTGGCAGTAAGTCACGTGCAGAGCATGTGCATTTCAGTAGCTTTGAAATAAATGGCAGCCTAACTGTCTGTCATGTACCATTATCGTCCACTCAGCAGCGACGTTTTCTCTGTGACTGGTTTGAAGATGATGCAGCTGCTGAAGCAGGTGAACTTTTTTTGTTGTTTTATGGTTATGTTTCTACAGCATTTTAAATGGAATGTTTTTTTCTTCGTGATATTTATCGACAACTTTTAGAATTGCTGCAGTGAGTGAATGCCCTAAGTTGAGGTGAAGTGAAACTGTGTTGTGTTGAAGCAAGCATAACGATCGCATGGTTGGATTACATGCTGATCCCAGCACTTTTGCAGACAGGGTACAAAGATAAACTGTGGCTCTCAGATCAGCTCAGACTGACCTTCCTTCCATGTGTAGATGCAATTAGTGAACAACTAAACATGTTCCCTATCTGTGGTTTTGCAAAGTAAACTTGTGTCTGGCTTAAGGGTTGGAAATGAGATCAGCTGTACTCAGTGGGTTTTATGGCTTAGGGAAGACTTTTCTTTTATAGGGACTTAATATTTGAATTGAGTTCTGGATGTTATGTTGTCATTGCAGGAAGTCTAAGAGATGCTGTAATGAGTGGTAATATCTGGTCTGTACGAAAGTTTCTAGCTGCTGAAGCTAATTATTTAACCACTGAGCCAGTTCAGTCGGATAAATTCGTTCAAAACAACATGACTTTGGTTATGCTGGCAGCAAGACATGGTCGGTTACTTTTGATAGTACTGTGTTATGACTCTTACTGATACTGCTAGTAGTATTGCTGCAACGAGTTGCTGCTTGTTGCTGCTTGATGTGTCAGGACAAACCAGTGGTAGTAGAGTCCTTATATGTAGTACCAGTAACTTAACTGCAGCTGCTACAGTCACCCATTTCATAATGCTCACAGAATATCAAGAAGACGGGCAGATTTGCAATTAAGGAATTTAATTTTAACTTGGGAAATCTTAAACGAAGAATGTAATTTGTATCAAGTCTTAAGACAAAAATTATGTATTATGATTATGAAGCTTACAGTTTATCTGCTTAAATGGGTTTGTATTTTGGTCTGTCCTCATACGCAGTACGACAAAAGTTCTAGGCTCCATAGAGTGTTGAAATTTCACAGAAGATTCATACTATGTCAGTTGTTAAAGTGGCAAAATTTGACAATTTTGTACTGAAATAGCTAGTCTAAAAATTGAATCAAAATCAATCGAAAATCAGTATTTATACCGTTATTTGGTAACATCACCAGAATTTGTAGTTGAATTAAAGAAGTGCTGCCACAGCAGCAGTGCAATTTGTGATGTCTGATGGTGATGCTTAGCAGTGATGACTGTTACCCGTGTGTTGTGTGTGCAAACTGACTGCAGGCATGGACACTGTGATAGAGCTGCTAGTGAAGAGTGGTTATGACGTGAACATTCAGAGACCCGATGGCATTACTGCGCTTATGATAGCGTGCAGAATGGTGTGTAATTGTGCAGTTTGTCTGTTTGGTGATAATTCCTGTACTGTTATAAATCAGTCACAGTCGTTGTCACAGATGCATCAAGTTGTTACTGTTAATTCAGAACAGCTCAAAAATTATTCTTAGTGGTTCAGCCAAGTGCTGCAGGTTTGGCCACTGGCTGACATTGTGCACTATAAATATTTACTTACTTTGCATTTTACTTTGCTGCTGCTTATTGATTCCTGCCGCTTTTCGATTCCTGCCATCTGCCACCAGTGGCTGCCCAAACCTCTGATTCTGACAATTTGTTTTATGCACATTACAAACATCGATATGTATGTTTAACTTATATGTGTACGTGATAGTTTGTCAGTATTTGTTTGTAGTCTGTAGCCTATCTGTGTGTTATGCAGGGTTTTGTGAATGCAGCGCGTGTCCTGCTTGACTCTGGTGCCAAGACTGAGCTGTCTACGTGCTCCGGTGAAACTGCATTGGTGAAAGTAAGTTTCATTGCCATGGTTTAGACACTCAGGCACATACTCAAAACACCAGTGGGTTTCAATGAGTAAACCCACCTGAAAAAAAATGACTCAAAAGCACTCCAGCTTAATCCGATTTTAATTTGTTGTTTTACTAAATAATGATATGTTTTATTATGGTTAAGCTTTCATAACTTTGAAGCCTATGAATCAGCAGCTTTTTGGATGTGTTTGATGTAGAAAATATTTAGCAGTGCTTATTGTAATAATCCAAAACCCCAAAATGCGTCAGGTTTGGTCTTTTTATGTACAAACTGCTGGGTTTATTGGTTTAAGCCGAAAAACAAATAAAACCTACCAAATTAGGATTTTTAAACCCAGGTTTTTTTGCTATGCATTACTGGCATAACATAGCACAACTGAGACTGATAACTGTCAAGTGCTGAATGTTTGATTGGTCGATGATTGCTGAGGCTGACATCTTTGACAAACCTGCCAGGTTAGCTGATGTTGATCAGGTATTTTAAATCTGCTGAATAATACAGAACTGATGTTTTATGGTCACAATACTGTAAAACTTTTAATTTAAACCGGGGAATATAAGTCATTTTTAATGCAGGTATATAATTTATCATAGTTATGAATAATAAGATCTTGTCAGGTTTTTTGCTTTTTGTGGAACAGTGAATTTAGTGATGAAAAGTAATAGTTGGTCAGACGTTGATCAGCAATTTGTCTTTTTTCTAGACATATGTCTCGTGTTATGTATGTCTGTGGTTATCATATGTCTGATGTTCCTGTGTTTACGTGGCATATAAAAGTTTTCTCTGTCTTTGCATGGTGAGTACTGGTTAATGTGTGAAGGCTGTGAGGAGTGGAAGCTCAGATATTGTTGCAATGTTATTGAGTCGTGGTGCAAATTTTGCCATCAAGTCACATTCTGGTCTCACGGCAGCTACGTTGGCATGCCGCGCCCAGCGCCATGATATCTTCACTGTTATCAATAGTCACATCCGTCGGTAAGACACTTTGACCACACGTTTCAAGACTGTTTCTTTCACCAAACATTTCTTGCAAGTCTATCGCTCTCTGTCTTCTCTAAGTTGCCAGTGTTATAAGCTTACTGTGAATCAAAGTAGTTTTTACGTGCGAAAGCAGCTACTGCTTTCAGCACATCTTAGCCATCGCAATTCTGTCTGTCTGTCTCTCTGTCACACAGGTGGATCAGTCAAAAGTGGTGCAAGCTAGAATCACCAAATTTTTACCATCGGCTACCTGGAAGACTAGTTGAAGGAACCATAAAGCTTTTCCATGAATTTGAAGGGGGTCACCCTGAACGAGGGCACTAAATGAGAGGGGGGTAGGTAAAATTTGTGATTTTTGGCCAATAAGTTGCTGTATCTCAGTAACACTTCGAGATAGGGCCTAGGTTACTATTAATTACTAATAGGAAGTCATACACTGGCTCTTGATTGGCGCCAAATTCAATGACCTTGAATCACCTTGAATGCCAAAGTAGGGGTTTTGTGGATTTTTTTTGCGATTTCTGGCTGCGACACAAGTCCGTGTCGTTCACAAGGTGGCACCACGGAACTATCGTTATGCGATCCAGATGGATAATTTGGTATTTGTATATTAACTTAGTGTGAACACCCCATTTTCAGCTAAACTACTGAACCGGAACTGCTATAGGCTTTCACGCATCTCGTGAGCATTAGCTTAAATCTCTTGTCATGTTGTTAGAAACTTCTTTGTCATTTTTCTGCAGAGTTAAAGATGGGTGCTATAAATATTTGTTTGTGGGAAAGAGCAAAAAGTTTTCAAGGTTAAGGAAGGGATGTGGATGAAAACTAGTGGTACGGTTGTGGATGTTGATGTAATTCTGTTCCAATGCAGCTTTCTAGTATGTGAACATATTGCAGACATAACTCATGATATATTACGTAATGAGTGACACTGTAGCTTCTTTATATATTCAATACATTCATTGGCCTGTTGCTGCAGGCTTTATCACATTTGTAATGTGATTTGCATTGTGCAGGTTGTCTTGTGCATTTGCTGAACAGATCAGCAGTGTGATCAGCTGCTTTGCTAATGTTGAGTTTCCTGTGTTTCCACTCCAGTGTTTTCCGCTCAATAATTCATGTCGATTCTGTGTGACATTTAGCACAAAACGACTCTTTACTCAAGGTAATTGTCATTCTGTGATGTATCCAATATATGGAGTAGTACAGTAATTTCAATTATCTGAAATGCCTTTGGTTTGGTGCCTATAAAATATTGGTTTGCTTAGGCATCAAGAAGAGCATTTGGCCCATAAAAAGTGTAAATTTGGGGAGGTTCCATTAGCAAACTGTGCAACCACAATTTCAGCCAGGTCAGCTCGGTAGGGATGCTGGTTTATAGCAGAGAATTTTCTCAAAATATGCGGAACTTCTTTAGACAAAATATGCGCAATTTGGCAAAATATGCGGCACATATGCTGCATATTGTGCTGCATATGTTGCATATATGCGGCATATTTTTCCGCATATTTCCGGGTTGTAGATGGCAGATACAGATAACTAAGAGTTGTTATAGTTTGCAGATTGAGTATCATTCTGCAGTTGTGTGAATGTAGTTGCTGTTCAAGGCGTGAATCTTGTAACTGCTGCCAGTCAGTCAGTCAGCATTCCTATCAGCATGCCTGTGTGTTGCAATTATCCTATGTCCTGCATTATGTTCAGCTGTTTTTTTTGTTGTTGTTTTCACCGGTAGTTACAATGGCAGTGTATGTGGTGATTACTATAGAGGAGCATCATGCAGCATTGCTGTTCATCGGACATGCACTGATTGGCTGTCAGGCTGCTACGTGTCGGCTTGATGGCATTTCAGCTGTCACTGATGCATTCCTCAACAACGACAAACTTCAATGCCTTTCAGCTGTACGTTTTCTGCTCATCTCATGTCTGGTGCATTATAATGGCTGTACACAGTAGACATTTGTCTGAGTAATCTATGTAGTACTGTATCTACCTGTTTTAATATTCGTTTTTCTTTCTTTTCTTCTGGCCGTGGACCCCTTGGGTGAGGGTTCAGCTACATGGGTTCTTCTTCTCCACTATGCTCTATTCTCTGCATCATCCAATTGAGTCGCAAACCTATTTGTCTTAATGTGCGATTTTAGAAACAGTCCTGCACAGAAACTTGTACTGATATTCATTGTTTAAAACTCATTTTTACTAATTGAAGTTTTTACAGTAGTGCATTTTATAAACATTTGTATTTTATCTGATTCTACCAAATGTGTGTGTGTGTTCTCTGCATCCTGTCTGCAAATTTTATTTTTAAAAATGTAACTCTTTATTTCTGTCTGGTTCACATGGAGAGCATCTATAAAAAGTACTGTTGCAACATTTCTCAAGACTTTGCTTTTTGGTTACTGATGCATCCAGGAGTAACTCAGAAATGTTGTTCAGCTTAAGAAAAAGCAAGTGTGTATGAGTGAACACCATGTGTCTAATCTTTATCTTATGCCTTCTTGTCTGTCCAAGTATTTCAGTGTTCATGTTTGTGCATAAATTTATTTTCTTTAGTGCATTTTAAACATCGGTGAACTACAGCTTTTTATTATTCTGTTTGTGTGACATGTATGTCATAAGTCATTGAATAAAACAAACTGTGAGCAAAATAGAGTCGAGTATGTTGTGTCTGTTGTGTCGTTCAGAACGGCAATTTCATCATGTCATTTGAACACCTTCGTGATGGACAGAATGAGCTTATTCTGCATCTTGACACTGACCCATCATCCAAGGTTTGTATCTGTCTGTGTGGTCTGATTTAATGAATACTGTTGAGTCTCTGAAGTGAAGTCAGTCAACATATTGGTGCTTTGTAAATTTGTTTATTATTATTATTCTTAGCTGTTGAAAAAAGTTAAAGTTGTCTTATAGCTCTTTGTGGGAGTCCACTTCAAAGCTAGGGAATGTCACCTCCCGTATGGGATCACACAATGTTTCCAGCTACTTGACACAGGTGAACCTGCCTTGTTTAAAACTTAGCTTAAGCCAGGCAGGCCAGTTATTTATTTACTTATCCATGAGGGATAGAAGCTGAGTTGACCTTATGTACTGAGATGGTTTACGTGTCCACGGACAATCACCTGTCCAAGTAGTAATCAGTTGATTGCAATGGGAGTTGAATTACGACTGCTTGTTTATAAGTCAGATGCCGTACTGTCGTTCCACGAAGCCACTTGAGCTCTGTGTGGACAACTGCGTTTGAATTGCTGAACCAGTTGTAGCAATGATAAGCATTTATTTAACTGTAGCATACAGTTGCAGCATAGATGCCATGTTTTGATGAATATGCAGGTAGCGCTCATTGTTTGTGCGTACTACGTCAGCTGCAAGAGTCGCTTTAGGTCAAGGGATTATTGAATGAAAGATGCTAAAGCATTGTGCCAATTGTCTTTCTACATCACCGTCATCAGCAGCAGCATCAGCGGCAGTAGTGCACTGTACTTTATGAGAGATGCATATGCTATTGACTGTTTCTATGTTTATTGCATATTTTATGTGATTGATCTGTAGCAAAACAGATAATGATGAGTTGTTATAAAAAGCCTTACAGCTTCTCACAACAGAAGCATGATTACCATGATTATTATTATTGTTGACCTGGAGGTATCTTTTCCATCTAGAAGTGCAAACCTTGCATGCTTAGTTGATAAATACAGTTGGTATGGTTGGAATTATTGTTATTATTATTATTATTATTATTCTTAGATTTTTTATATTTAACCATGTGGAGTGTATCTGTACTATTCAATTCTAATGTACTTTTTTATTTTATTAGTATTATTCTTATTATTATTTGTATCATTTGTGAATTAGTTAATGATATTATTATAAAGTGAACGAAGTTTGTCTATCGCACGTGCACATGACATTTGGATCACACATTGACACAATGAATGCTCAGGTTTTTGTATGCTTTTTGACTATGTAGATTGCTATTCAGTTTTGCCATTTTATGTTACAGGTTAAACGTAATGGCAGGCATTGATTGGTGCTTTAGCGGATAAATGCTATCAATTTATCAGTAGAGTTGTGAAATATCTGTTCAGTATGAGGTTATTGTGTTTAATTAGTAGTCGTAGTTACAGTGTTGTGGTGTGTTCTTGGTAGTTTGCATCCGAGTCTCCGAAGTGCAGATTTTTTTTGCATTTTGGTGCAAAACAGGGGTATTTGTAGACAAATTGAAGTGTCTGATCTAACAGTTTTTGAGTCCATTTGTCACATCATTTGTGAGGTTAATGAAGCACATGCAGTGATGCACACTGTCCAGGCCATGGGCCGCATTTGGCCCATGATGGCTCGTTCTCCAGCCTGCATCATCGAAGAGCAAAACACCAAAAGATGTGATATATAAAATTATATGTTTTGCAGATCATTCACGTACTGTTTATTGAGCTTGGTGAAATACATAATACAATACATTTATGCTTTTTTGGCCAGTAATGATAATAGCATTTTACAGTGGTCTGGTCCATGGTAACTTCAAGACCATGTTATGTGACCCATGACTATAAAAACAGTGGTCTTCTTTTCTATGATTTGTGATTGTTTGGTGCATTAAGTTGTTGCTTCTGCTGGTTAGCAAATGTGCCGGTTAATGTGGCAGAGATATTATGTTGCATTCAAGTCTGAGTAAAACTGTAAATAGTTCGTCGATCAGTGTTTATTGGTTACTTGTTTGGTCGGTGTATTTGTTAGTCAGCTGTTGTTACTATTAGTTCTTGTGATAAGCACACAGCTCTGCAGAGATGGGTCATTAACTGCTTTAGGTTATACCATTGTTTTTTGTGTTGTTTTTTATTGGTAGATTGTCCATTGCATTGAAAGGGTTGCCAACTGTTATGCCAAATAAGACAAATGCGGCATTTTAATGGAACATAGATGTCAAAAATTTAGTTTGGCAGTTTGCCATTTTTTGGCATTATTCTTCGAATTTGGAGGTAAGAATTATTTTGGGCATTAATTTGGCAGTAACGAATGACTTTATCATGATTGGTGTTGATGTCATTCCAATCCACAGGTGGAATTCACCGGTGAATAAAACAACACAGAGGTGTGTTTTTCAATCTTTTTGCTGCCAGCAAACCATAGACAACCATGGAGATCACACACAGAACCTCATTCATTGATCCACAAGTTCGTGTTAATTGAATGAATGTATATGTATGTCTGATTAGCACCGATTTTAGCATATTTCATTCTTGAAAGAGGCAGCTATAGTTATGCTAATTTTGAACACAAAATTTGTTGCTCAGTACTTCTGTTTGTGCTTTGGTATGGTTCTGCGTGATTATCTTACTGGTGATTGACCCTCGGCAGACGTGTGCAGAACCTTTAGGTTTCATCGTTCCATGGAACCTCACTTGAAAAACACTGGTCTGTTCAGAAATACAATACTGGGATTAAACAGTTGATTGTGTGTAAAGTTGAACTTTGTTATTGGCATGTACTGTGAATGTCTATGGTCAGGGACTGTTACAGAAAATATTACAACAGCTGGTTCACTAGTTGTTGTATTCGACAGCATTTGTCCACTTTATTCTTTATTGCTGTTGTAGATTGTTATATGGCAGTAATGTGTGTGCAGTTAACCAAGTATTTGTCTGTTTAACTGTTGGTGAAATATCGTTGCATTTGTTGAAAGGTTAAGCCTAGGCATAAAATATTGGTTGCAGCCAGCAAAAAATTAAGGATGGGGAGCAGTGGAAAATTTTTAAAATTCTTTGTTTTTATATCATGATGTGTCATGTAATATTACCCAACATCGCATAAAAAACAAACTGACACACTAAATAGTACTCACAAGAACTTAAGCAAAGATACTGCAACATTTCAGGCTAGATGTAAACAGTAATTTTTAGTAAAATTTTGAAAACATACTGAAAACTGTGCTGATATTTTTGAAGGTCTGATACTAATTTTAGAGATGCAGGTTTTTTATAGAGATGGATGGCAACCAGAACCACAAATTTTTTTGGCGCTAGTTTCCATCCAATGCAACTCAGTGGATGCAATGCGACAAATGCAAGAATAGACACTTCTTCTAACCTTACATTTTGGCCATTGCATCAGCATTTATTGCGTACTTTTTTGTGTCGTGTGCATCCATTGTGTCAAGCATGCAAAATCTTTCTTTGTGTTGGATGAAAACTTGCTTTAGAATGTTAGTTCCCATTCTACTGAAAACGTCAGTAGTGGTGCAATTTGTACATAGAGATTTATTTGTATCCATGTTTCCTTCAGGGACATGTTTAGTTCGTCGACATTTCTGTTGATCTGATCATGATTTTGATTCTGTTCAGTATTTATTAACTATTCTGTGCATACATTTTGTGCTACTTTGTTTGTTTGATGTGCTAATAGGCTGAATGTTTAGTTTAGTTTGTTACTGATTTGGCAGTAGCTCGCTGTTTCGTTTGGTGCATTGTTTTTGCAAACATTTTTCGTTTTTTAAAGCAAGTTTGTTACAGGGCAGAACGTTCGTTTCTGTGCAGATGATGCATTATGCGTTGTTTTGTTATTAGTGGATGTTGAACTTGACTGTTCTGTGAATCTCTTGTGTAGTTAGCAGAGCTACTCACTGCCGTGTGGTTGTATTCTGTCGATGAATCGTGCTGAACAATGTTTCTGACTCTGCACCTGTTTTGTTTCAGTGATAGTAATCATTTACTGTGTTATATATTGTGTGAGTGTGAGATGGTATGTTATGTCTTTACTGCTGTATGATCCCATAATGTTTAGTACAGTCGTGCACTACCTCTGGCCTTGCGTTTGACCTGCACTAAGTTGTTAGGCAGCCCATTTTGTCCAAGAGAAATACACCAAAAATATGACATAATTATGAAGTTATGCTTGCAGATCATTTACTGTTCATCTTACATGCATTTTGACTTGTTTACATCCCAGTTCAGGCGGAAACAGTCCGGTGAGCTCAGTAAAATATATAATGTGATATATGTCTGCTGTTTTTCATCATCAGTGTTAGCATGATAGCATTCTGCATTGGACTTTCCAGTGATGACTTTTGAAATCACGTTATGTGGCTCACAACACAGCTTGTGCACAACTTTATTTACGAAATCAACTCATATGTTTTTGGCTCGGTAGGACCATGATGAAGATATTTGCTACGGTGTTGTTTCGTAACTAACAGTGATGTAATTTTAATACATGTCGTGTTTTTGTTTTACTAGGACAAATGTTTGTTATTGCCATAGGAAATGGATGACAGTGCTGCATACTGCTATAACTTGATGTTCTGTCTAGGAAGGTAGTAAGTGATTGAATGTATTATATGAAGGTCGTTTGTGCTGTTCTGTATGTTTTACATTGCATTTGCTTTATGTGCAGTTTGTTGGTAAATTTTCTACTTGATTTTCAGATCAGCAATGTGAACGGTGACGAAGTGCATTTTTGATCACATTATTTTGCTTTATTATTATTTGTAGAAAAAGCTCAGCAACAAAATGTGGCATTTTAAATATGTTCTAGTCGTATTTATGGCTATAACTGACATTTCTGTGTTGCTTGTAGTTGATTCGTAGGAATGTATTGGATTTCTGCCACAAATCAGTAGGCTAATCTGGCTAATTATTTGCAAATCCGGTTTCAGCAAAATTTTTGTCCTCATTTAGCAGATTTTAGTAATCAGACTATTTACAGCCGGGAATAATTAAACCAGTCTCATGGTGTTTCATCATTTGAGTAACTAGACAGTTTGACACACTGTTATTGAAGAAGATTGACCTGACGTAAGGATTTAATAATGTGATTGTTATTTCTGTATTAGAGTGTATGTACTTTAGTGTTGTATTGTTTTTGATTGTAGAAAATTAATGCTTGTGTAAGTATGGTGTTTTTGTCCTAAATCTATTTTTGTTTTTTTTGCCTGATTTAACATTGTACATACTTTTTTTATCAGGTTTTGGTCAGTTTTTTAAAATTAAAATCCAGTGCATCCCTATTGAGCCCTGCTTTTTGTGTGCAATAGTAACTAGTCTCATTGTAGTTTTTTGCTCTGTTCATGATGTTTATTTCGTATGCGATAGTGAAACAGAACATTTTGGATAATATCTGCCACTCTGATGCAATTGCTAATCTCGGTGCTTTGTGAGATTAGTTTTGCACTGTTATGAAGAGAAGTGTGAAAGCGAGATTAGGGGGGGGCACACTGTATGTTGCAGCCATGTACTGAATGTGTAGTACATACCTGTTTTTGTTATGAAGTAATTTAGATTAGTAATTTTTAATTTATTTCTGCCTGTATAATTTGATGCTGTATTGAAGTCGGTGGCATATGTCGATGACGTTGAATTCGTGTTTTGGCGGTGTCTTCTGTGTTGCTTTCTGTTATTAGGATGATGTGATTTGTTGCCTGTTATCACAAATTAGATGTTGTCGTGACTTGTGAGTGACTAATGAAGTCATTGTTTGTTCTGAAACCACATTTTCACATCTCATATGCAAACGTTAAACATAGCCTTGGGTGCCTGGAGGTGTCAGTTGAAGTCACCCTTCACCTGCTCAGCCCAAGCAGTAAGTGGCTGCTTCAGGAGTTTTCCTATTGACTGGATGCATTTTATAACCAAGTGAAAATTTTGCACAAAAATTTATTATTTCTGCGTAATTTTAAAACAAATTCCACGTAGTGAACCCAGACCCTATCCTCACCATTCCGCCCGCTTCCCCATTCCAAAATTCTGGATCCGCCACTTATAACAGTTATTGCGAAAAATACCATGTCTGTCGTGCTTTATCTGAACCAGCAACCGCACACGCACGCGTGGAGGTATCCATAAACAACGGTACGGTGTAACGTCTGCCGTTTACTATGGATCCCATTTTCGCTCGCTAGTCGCTAGGAAGTGTTGTAGTCCAGTTAAGTAATTACACTACTGGCGTCGTCAATAGGGGCGGGTGGTAGTGCTTTGTAATTTCTGTAGCGCCATTGGTCACGTTATAAGTTCTAACAAGAGGTGGATTCAGGCATGTTCGGCCAAACAGAGGTCTCCACAAATCGAGCCCAGCAGGCCAGCGCAATATTTTCTGGCTTTCGGGTCTGTTCAGGGCGCTATGTGACATTTAACAGTTAACGCATTCCTTAGCTGACCTGTGGGATCTGAAGTTAACGACATTAGTTACTTATTTAGGACCTATTTCCTGAACAGAAAATTTATATGAGAGCGCACGTTTTATTCTTTCCTTTTCCGTTAATGCACAAATCTTCAGAGTTGAGTAAATTGAGAAATGTCGTGCATGGCAGGTGTGCATGAAGTGCTTGTAACAACCGATAACGACGGTCCTGGTTTTAATTCATTAATAAGCAAAGTTTTGCCAGAAAAACTTATGTTTTGGTGGTATCGTGCTTTTCACAGGCTCGTCTTCCTAAAGATGGAGTTGGTCAACTATCAGTTTACAACTTTACAGTGACTAAAATGATGACTGAGAAAAAAAAACTAGCTGTAGCTTAGTGCACAATAATTAGCGCAACCAAGTCGTGAGAAAACCTAGAGTAGGCAACAGCTGATGAATTTCTGGCGACATCCATGTCTCAGACGTATGGCTTTAAATTTATCTTGATATATACGCGTCGCTCACCGAGTAGGCCTACGACTGTTGTCATTCAGGGTATTCATATACCCTGTTGTCACTGTCACGACTGTGTGTGGACAGTGAGGCACCACGGCACGCTTCTGATCTGTCGTCATTATAACGCTGCTGCCAACCTGCTGGGAATTCCCTCAGTCACTTTCAAATTACCCGCGGTGTAAGCCCAGGGCCTACCGTTAAAATTTTAGCCCACGTCTGAATTTTTTTGATTTAAACTGAATGCGTTTACTTTATTTTTCTGGCGGAATATGTGCTACAAAGAATAAAAAGAAAGGTTATGCCTGAGGTTTGTGTGATTTCGGATGACTAGACGTTATCCTGTATTCGTTCAGTAATCGGTACATATTATTGATCTGCGTCCAGTGTGGTGTGTAGGTTCAAGTCTTGCTTCGTTCCGTGCTACCGTGTCTTAGAGATGATGACGTTTGACTCGTGTCTGAGTGACTCCGTGGGGACAGACCATGTCGATAGGCTGCTCGTTTCCTGCTTGGCAGTGTTGTCAGCTTCTACAAGCCTGAATACGCCGACGAACGGTAGCGAGAAAAATAGGGATATTGTATAGTTTTTAGCCTTGCAGATGTTTAGTTCCTTTAGACAGAATTTTTCACGTTCGTTATGTGGAAGCTTTGAGCCAGGGTTAAACATTACCCTGCTAACAGTTCACACTGTCACTTAGAACTCGAAGTTTTTTTATCCGTCGGTAGCAAATCACGGACTGGTGGCGGCCAGGCTGAGCTCGTTTTGTTGCAGTGGGATAGGCCTAGGTATAGCTGATATAGGCACACTGCAGTGCATTGCAGACATACGTGGCTCCGCGGTGGCATCGCAAGATAAATTCGTGACTGCTGTTAGATAGGCTACTACTCCCCGGAACCGTTGGGTAAGCTAAGATTTTTACTGCTGGTCTGAAGTCTTAGCGGCTTTCAGGCTACTGTAGTAAGTAGAATACTGTATGCTCTTCCAGGTTGGGGCCCCTTTCTTAATAAAGAACTTACGGGAAGAATTAATGCCTTTTTCAAGAGAGCATATCGATATGGCTTTACTACTAAAA
>Ga0209671_1001078_pt1 | contig 21509 bp, 11 predicted proteins | sample WorMetHERISLAND2_2_FD_187401 | JGI IMG/M metagenome (GOLD analysis project Ga0209671, IMG submission 187401) | Marine gutless worms symbiont microbial communities from Max Planck institute for Marine Microbiology, Germany - Olavius geniculatus... | ecosystem: Host-associated > Annelida >... | reverse complement strand
GGTTGTTACTTGAGAGTGCAGTGGTTAGGGATCGAACCCACGACCTCGCGGTCATTGGGTCCGACACGCTAACCACTAGACTACCAAGCCACACCAAGATAAGGATTTGCAGTCATCATCATCATCAATGGATATCCGGAAGCAGGCCGAAGGCCTCTATTTCCGTCCGAAGTAGATAACTTCAACACGAATAACAACAAAAACTAAACTAATACTGTTTTACATTGACTTCCGGTACTAGATGACGGGTTTATAATTATAATACAAACTAGGGCGATGGTAAAATGCGAGGCGCGAGGTGCGAAGAGGGTATAGTGCGAGGGAGCGTGCGAGGAATTCATGCGAGGAATGGGGTAATTAGCGAGGCGGCGTGCGAGGCCGCCCGCACTGTGTAGGACAGCGGCGAACAATGGCTGCAGGCGGCGGCGTGCTTTGATCTAACTACTTTTAAGAGGGGAACCCCTCTTTGACACCTGCGTGCGCAAGCCTCCTTGAACTTAGCAGGTCCGGACTTAAATTGCTAAAATCTACATTCAGTGCTGAAAATTTCATACGCAGTGTCTTGGTCTATCTCTAGCCATTTCAGTGCAATTCACTCTTGAAATGCATGTCGCAGACCGAAATCGCAAAGTAATTCACTAAAACCCCCTATTTTGTGGGTTCAAGGTCATCGATGTTGACATTTCTAAGAAGCTTGTTGCCATTGCTTGTTATGATAAGCAGCAATCTGCAACCATTTTTACGTAACACGAGCCAATAACGGTAGAATAACGTCTTTTTAAGGGGGTGCCCCCCTTTCTTTCCTCATTCATGGGGACCCCTTCAGCCAGTGGCATGAAGTTTTGTCACAAAATACTAGAGACTCTAAGCTATCATATGGTGAAAACCAGAAGTCTCTATCTCACCTGGGCTACGATCGGTACCGGGTTGTGACAGACACCAAGACAGAATTACCATGGCTCATACACACTATGTGCTAGCTCTCATGTGTAAAAATAGGTCTTAGTAGCTTCTGTGAGGTGTTTGTGTTTATTCGAAACACATTTCGATTATGGTGGACACTAATGAACATAAAAAGTATGAGCATTTAAGCTCTGTGGGCAAGGCTGCACTGACTGTGTCCCATTGAAATGCAGCTTCTGAAAGGGTTTTTTCATCAACATTGCTTCGTGAAATAAGCTATCCACATCTTTGGATGATGCACAGACATTCCTGTCACAAACGAGTCGTTACAGGCTGTGAAATGGGCTCATTCCGAATATGCTGCATTTTTTTGGAAAGAACACAAGCAAGTATTACTTGAAAAGGAGGAATGGCAAAACAGTGAGCAGGCCACAAGGTAGTAGTGTAATGTTAGCGTGCTGAACTTGTAACCCAGAGGTTGCAGGTTCGACTCAAGCCAGTGCACTGCCATGTTGGGCAAGTTGTTCACACACATGTGCCTATGTTCATCAAGCAGTATAATTTGGTACTGGTCAAAGGGTGGTGATGCCCTACAGCTGGAAAGGTAACTGTAGGTCTGGCGTCACACTGGCCATTTGTCACAGACTCAAAAAGTGTTCTGTCCACCTACTGGCTCAACAGCCATAGAAAGGGAGATGAGCACCCCGCCTACACCCAAGCCGGTTGAGAGCCACAGTGTGGCCCAGGGAAACATTTTGCAGGGTTCTTTTAGGGAGAAAATTGTCTGAATTTTTTTTTAATGGCACATTTTGGTGTACTTTTGTATTTTTGAGTGACGTCGTAAATTGACAAAGAAGACTATTGTTTTCTGAGTGAATGCTGTTGTAAATATTTATGCCTGCCAGTCTTATGCACAATTTTTGAACCCTGTTAATGGTGGTGTCATGGCTTGTCATCCAAACGGCGGCACCCAAATGTTCTGCTTCAGAAATTATGTATTTTGATGTTTTGTTCAACTAAGGTATAGTTACTTTTGTCTTCAAATGCTCAACTTTTTGTTGCCATCACTGCCATGGTAACAGGGATTGGCACTTTTCGGGTCGTGACATCTTAATTTAAGGTAAAGGAACTGTACCCCGAGGGGTCTAGGTGGGGTGCTTGAGGTTGCTCTACGATTAGGCGGGTTAATACTAAGATAGGTGACCGTTTGTGGCCATACTGTCTAAGTTGTATTTGACCAAGCCAGCCACACAGGCCAACTCAGATTAGCCATTCCTCCATGGAGAGGCAAAATGAGTACTACCAGGGCTCTTGCGGGTCCTTGAAAGTCCTTGAGTTTTTCAGACTTTTAAGGCCTGGAAAATCCTTGAAAAGAGACATGGACTTGAAAGTCCTTGAATCTGTGTCTGAAGGTCTTTGAAAGTGCTTGAATTTGATTTTCTATAACGCCATGACCGAACAAGTGACAACTATTGATGTATTTGGTAAATTTTTTCTGATAATTCCAGTTTTTGATTAATGTCTGAAGGTGTTAAATTGTCGAATGTACACTTAACCAGTGAACCTGCTTATAATATGCTTATAAAAGTGCTGGTTTGATTTAATTCAGTTCTTATTTATCACTCTTGTCATAGATGTAAAAAACGTTTTTTATGTTTTTTTTATTCTGGTCACGTTTTTAACGTTTTTTCATCTTTTCCAACGTTTTTTTTAATTTTTTTTTAAAAACGTGCATGGAAAATCCTATCAAGAACTTCGAGAAGCATTTTTTGAACCAAAGCAACCAATTAATAGGTCAAAGTGATGGTAATTTACTTAGTTAGTCCAAATATACCAAATGAAAAAGTTTTATCTAGTATATTTGGTTAGTCTAGTGCTGTGGTCTTATGCCAACACGATGAAATTAAAATTAAATAAAGTTCTCTTTATCTAGACTAGTTCCAGGTATACTGCACCTACAGCTTTAGGCATTAGGCAAGAAGTTAAATAAATTGTGGCCAACGTTTTTTATTCAACGTTTTTAAAAAAAATTTTGTACGTTTTTAACGTTTTTAAATATTTTTTCTGGAACGTTTTTTTACATCTAGGATTCGTGTTGTCCTGACAAATGGGCAAGAATCATTTACTACACAGGCCATGGTTACTTTCACTGCTAAGGTATAAACGGCGACGGGTTTAACTCTTGCCAACTCAAAAGTGCCTAAAGGAACATGAGCTTCCAGGGACCCAGCCGTGTATGCAAAATCTTCTTCAGTTTCCTAACGCTTGGCTCTTCTGCGGGGCGTTGGTCCGGTGCTTGGATGAATTTGTCAATACGATCCGTCCAGCAGCGTGCGTGGCTGGCTGGTGGCTGATGGACCACAGTACGTACAAAGCCTAGATGCTGGCAGGCGATTATGCGCTTGCAGCAGCAGCATTGCGACGCAGAGCACACTGTTACGTTCACTATCAGGCTGTCCCTGCAGCTAGCTAGCCAGCTCTATATTGCATGGGACAGCAGCAGCTGCTGTGCAGCGGTTGAGTTGACATACAGTTGAATGCATTTAGTGGTTATCAGCTAATGATGCGGCGTCACGTTGTGGCGCCATTGCCCTGGTAGTGCTGCCGCATTGACTGATAGGTTGCATCCGCTGCGTCTGCGATGGTGAGCATGTGTCAGTTGTCCACTGATTCACTGTACGTGTGTCTTTGGCTGTGGTTGATTGCCAGGCAAAACAATGTTCGCATGTAATCAGTGCTTCCTTAAAGTACGTACAGACTAAGGGAGCGACAGAACTGAAATTAAAGCTAGAGCGCGCAACTTCATTTTTTTTTTTTTGTCGCGCTCTGCACGCACCTTTAGTGATTGCTAGTTAGTAGTCCTAGGTGCCTGTTCTTTTATCCTATGTGCAACGAATGATGTGTTTGTTTTCTGTTGACAGTCAGAAGCGAAGCTGTGAGGAATCATGGCACTTGGTAAGGAAAACCACTTTCTGTGTGTTTGCTTTATCTATCTATTTCTAGTTTTCTAGTCTTATTTTTACTGTTTTGATGCTTGTTCGTTGGAGGGCAGGAAGGGCATACAGCTGCAAAATATAATTAAATATGTTCTCACAATTTCTTCAAGTTTACTTATTTAGACCTCAGGTAAGTCAGTCGTCGCCAAAAAATGAGCAGCGGGCAAGTTAGACAAAACATCGATCGTGTCTGTCAGCTTTTATTTTTGTTGCTGGTTTTAATCTGATGCAGTTTGATGGCCTGCCTGATACATTATCTAAATATATGTCAGAAATGTATTTTCTTCTGGAATTATCAGGCTTTAACTTGAATTTTGTTGTTCTATTGTGATTAAGTTTGCAAATGGCTCAGCTGGCATATTTGCCATCGAGATTATGACTTGCCGGTTGTGCCCACTGTTCACGACTCGTACAACTATGAAGCCGTTGTGGTCTGGAAAGGTAGACTGATTGTTTTGGCAACGGAGATGATGTTGTCATGTGTGTGTTCATCTGTGTTTTATTATTTGTGCATTTTCTTACTGGAAATGTTTCCTCGTTTCTTTGCATTTTTGTATTTTATACCAGTCCTTTGATGCCATTGGTCAGGCAACTTGCAGTTTCACGCAGAACAGTTCCAAAGCGTTGATTTTGCTGAACCTGACTTTGTATGAATAACTCCAGGAAAATTGGATAGTTAAACATAAATAAAAATTAATAGTAGAATTTGTTGCATTAAGTTTGCATTATGTCACAGTAGTTTACGTTGTAATTTTGCACATTTAATTAAAGAGAGAGGCAAGTGTTAAATTTACCAGTCATAACAGCATGGACTACAGACTGGAGGAGTGAGTATTTTGGAACTTTGTTTTACAACCAGTTTTATAGCACAGGTTGTTTTCATTTTGAGTTATTTTTTACTTTTTAGTCCGCCCAGAAGCGATAGCTGTAGGAGCGGACTTATGTTTTACTCCAGACGTTTAAAAAATTTTTTATTCTGATGCGAAATCTGATCGGCGAGAAATTTGGCACGGTGATCAGACCTAGGCCGAATTTAATAATGCCGGTCCAAAATTTCGGGGGTGCCTCCCCAAAAAATTTTTCGGACAAAAAACATGCAAAATTTGGCCCGATTTCAGTCGATTTCAAAATTCGACAGTGAATATCTCCAGAATGGATAAAGATATTCAAAATCGAGCAACTGCATTATCAACCACGATTCCTCCCGCATTCGGCGAAATAAGTCTGGTGAACTTTGGTCTACTAATTGCGGAGATCTCGATATGGAATCATACCACCCACCCTAATCGAATTCTTCGGAAGACCATATTTCAGCCCCTAAGGGGTGCTGCACCCCCAAATTTTTTCGTGCACTAGAGAATGACCAAGACTTACTAGCCCACCCCTTGCTGGGGACGGGAGTTTCCCCTTACAATTTTTTTCAAAAGGGGTCCAAAATTGGCTTAAAATTCAGTGTATTAGGCTCCAGATTTTTGGAGCCAGAGGGTGTAGCCTTATAAAAATTCCCCACGTGATGTGCTGCTAGGTGGGGGTGATAAGCCAGGTACAACTTTTTGGGGGTACCACCCCTTTAAAATTTGGGAGGGCAAAAAATGTTTGCAATTTAGTACATTTTATGACAACTTCCGAGTTCGATCGCAGATATCTTTGGACCGGATAGAGATATCAACAAGCGTTATGAATCGCAATCCCTTCCACACTGAACAAAAAAATGGTGAATTTTGGTCCACTAACACCAGAGATCATATGCCTAATGTTTACCTACCCCAAGTCGACAGTGCTCGTTCTGCGTATGCTAATGCATTTTAGTTCGGGCTACGTGACTTTGCCTACTACTTTACTACTGGGGTAATTTTCACCCCCTGAATTTTTCCCCATTTGGACATATGGCGCCAGACAGACTCACGTTGGGCTTTGCCCCAAATTTCTAGTTTTTTAATGATTTATCCCATTTGTGAAACTTATGTCTTGAAGCTGCATGTTGTGTATCATTGTACAAAGTGTTATGGATGGTCATATTCCAAAATTCCAACACTTTTATGATAATATTCGGTGCATGTTATGCTGTTATTAATATTATCTTATTCATGTCTTCTGTTGAATGTTTGACGTATTTAGTGCTTTGCATGCAGTTGTTTAATTTTTTACAACACCTCTATTTCTTGACACTCTATATATTTTGGTATTATTGGCCCTCTTACTAAATTGCTGTAATCTTATCAGTGCAGATGTGTGTTGGAAAGCCTATTTTTAATGTTCGTTTCTATTAGACTGCTGTGTCACTTGTTGTTTTAGTTTTTCATAATTTTGTTGTTGTTTGCATCACTAATGGTTTCTGACCACGTGACACAGTGATAAATTACTGTCATTATTGGAGTTAGTAAGTAAACCAGGACTGTATGCGTCTGAAGCAACAAGCATCACTGTACAAACATTTCATTATGAGTTGTTGTGAAGGAACATCATAATGATATTCTCTGTTTCGCCCCCTGTCCTCCAATAGACAGCATTATCACATTAATGACTGTCTGGAGTATAACGGAACATTATTGGAACTACCATTGTGATTATGTTAATTACATATGCACGCGTATAACAGAGTTCTTATAATTTTCGGTTAATCTCTTCTTTGTGTTTTGTATTTCTGTAAAGGTTAGACTTTCTGTTTATCGTAAAGTTTAAACTTACCATTCAATTATTATGTGTTTATGTGCATTCTGCCTAGACAGGCCGTCCCCGAAATGACCTATACTGTGTCAGGTGGAATGTAAAACCCTACTCACTCACTCACTGTGTTTCAAACTTCGGTCAGCTACTGGAGGTTTCCATATTACTTGCTATTTTTTCTTTACATTTTGACGGATAATACCGATATGTGTGTTATCTGGATTTGGACAGTGTGTTTTAATAAGCTAGTATTGCATGTTTGTGTCATCGTTGCAGACAGCCCAAGAACAAAGTCGGGAGGGCTTGCGTTTGAAGTGATTCTGAAGCCTGCAGCGACTGACAGTCCACGATTGATTCCCTCCAACTCTCCGCCCAAAGAACGTTCCATTTCTCAGGAGTTTATTGAGAAGAAATTGAAAGATGCTGAAGAACGGAGACAGGTGACAATGCAGCTACAATGAAGTTAACTTGTATTTATAATCACTGACGCATCAGGAGCTGTAGATTAGGCCTGATTCGTTTTGTAGTCAGTTAATGTAAAAGGTCCCTAAATGGTGTTTTTAATTTGCATTGGTATAATTAGCTTGTATATATGTTAGTTAGTATTCTGTACCGTGTTTTGGTAGTTTATTGTTGTAATTTAGGTATTTTTTGGTGTTTCCTTCTTTTCTCAGTGCCGGTGCATGGCTGTCCATCCTGCAATAAACCATAATGTGAGACGTAAAGCTCTGCTCACTTGCTCATTCACATTTGCCGGTTGTTGCATGTTAGTCATTGGAGGCATCCCGCCTGCAACCCGTGCTGAAGGGCAAGGAACGGGCGCAGGAAGTGAGCCAGCGTGTCAATGATTTGAACGAGTCGTTCTCGAAGGAAACTGAGAAGAAACTGCAGGAGAAGATGGACGCGATGCAAGAGAAGAAGCAAGCACAGATTCATGCGCTGCTTGATCGCCTCAGCTTACATGTTTGTTCAGTTCATCTGACTATTCTACTTTGAAGTTTTTATGTAACGGATTAATAAGCCATGTTTTGGATTACTGGTGGTGTTGGGTTATGCCTTTCAGGGCACAGTGCCAGAATATGAAGTTGCTTAATATAGCATCATTCAAATTAACAAAGTAATCAACTGACAGTTTGCTTGGGCTTCATTTGGCAGTCAAATATTCTGATCAACTCTTGATTAATTGAAAGTTACTTTGCATCTTTAATTGTACTGCTTTCAAGTTGTCATTTTAGTATTGTAATTAATAATGTGTCTATTGCTTATTCAGTGTTGTCAAATAAGAGTATTTGTTCTGAAAAACATGAAAATCTAGCAAAAATTAAAAAAAAACAAGAAATTTGAGCTAATGCTCAAGAGACATGCAAAAGCTTATAGCAGTTCCTGTTCACAAATTGTCTTCGTCTATATCCAGCCATTTCGTCGCAATTCGCTCTTAAAGTGTGCACCACACAAATGACTTTTATGGGGGTACTACTTTTTGATGTCGGTGCACACGTTCACATGTTGCCTTGAGCGTAGGAAAAATCAAGTCAAGACGAAGTTCTGACAAAAACAAGTTGGGTCATTTTTTCTGGCACACCCTGTAGTTGCTTGTGTATTGTTTGTGGTCTGATCGGTTGGTTGACTGCATGTGGTGTGAGTGTAGGCTCAGCGTGTTGAGGAGGTGCGTAAGATGAGTGAGCAATACAGCTCCGAGCTGAAGGAGCGGATTGAGCGCAAGATGGAGACGACCGGAGAGAAACGCGAAGCTCAACTGCAGTCTGTACAAGAACGCATCCGTGAACATGTATGTGTGTTATTGTGTTGTTATGTAATGCGTGAAAGCAAATGACTTGATTGCTTTAAACTGCATGTCCAAGTCTGCGAATGAGTCCCATGTTCCTAATGGAAAGGCATCTTAAAAGTAGTGTGAAAAAACTGAGTGTTTTGCATGCTATTTTAGAAATTTGTTTTATGTTTTGAAGCAAAACTAGTGGCTACTTTCTTACTTGAACAGACGTTAGTAGTTTGTAACATTATAATGTGAATGATAGTTGAACTGTCATCAGTAAAGTCACTGATCAGGATGCTTTAGGTCTGAGACTAATGGATGTTTTGTAATTTTGGGACATTGATAGTGAGCTTAAAATTTTTGCATTTTTATACAGGGTGGGCCAAATAATCTGGATCTGTTTGAGAGTTGATAACTCAGCGATGGTTAGTGGTGGAAAGACGTGTGATACGTCAAAAGTTTCAGAATACTGTAAACAATAAAAGATGAATTTGCGTAGTGAAACATTTATATATTCCTTAATTTTCTTTCTGAAACTTTTGACGTATCACACGTCTTTCTACCAATGACTGTCACTGAGTTATCAACGCTCAAACAGGTCCAGTTTTTTTTGACCACCCTGTACGAAAATTATCCGACAGCTTAAAAGTTAGGGGTCATTTGCTTCTCTCCTGCACCTTCTCTGTGCTACAGTGAACTGACCAGACCTAGATTACTGTACGCATTTATTTAACTTTGTCGCTGTTAGCTGATAATGTGTAAACTGTGACAGCAGTGTCTTTGAGTTGATACAGTGGCTAGACAGCTCTATTAATTCTTTAAACTACCACCTTTATTTGCTACTTTTGTTGATGTTTCGGCAAATGCTGTTTCATTCTTCCAAACGATTTCAGCTTGCTGCTAGGGCCTTCAGTACCGATGATGTTTGGCAGTACCGGTATTTCGATATTCAAAAAAGGCAGTACTGGTACACCAGTATTGACACCGGTATTTCGTTTAATGACGCTGTTCATGAGAAAATCTTGAAGTGACTGGCAGAAGTTGATAGGAAATAAGTAGTTGTAAACAGTAACTCCGTAGTGCATCTTTTATTGTATGAATACTTGCCTACAGGCTTACCTGCCTAATGTAGTCATTCGTGATTTATCTGACGTTAAGCATTATAGAAGAAAGTTAGTGACTGGCTGACCTAAGAAAACATAATCTGTTAAGAGTGTATGTAATGTCCCACTCCCAGCCAGTAGTTTAGAGCACAGAATCCCTCAGCTGCCAATGCTTTTTTTGCTTTTAGGCCTACGGGTGTTGATTTGATGGTCATTAAGTAGGCCTGGGTAATCAAATGTAAGCTTATGACTGGCGCAAAGTGATTGTGACTCACTAGACTCAGTGACCCTTGCTGCCGGCCGTCTTTCTAACTAGGTATACGTGTGTTAGTCGGGCGACAGCATTCAGCATCCCTACCGCCCATGTGTCCTTAGCAGCGTGCAATGCAGTCTGCGCTGTTTGAGTACACCCTGCATGATGCACAGACAGCGACTCGTAGGCCTACGTCGTACAGCGGTGGCGTCTACAGTCACCGGCTAAACAAATGGTCACAGATTGCGCAGTGCATCATGCTGATAACTTCTGGTATTGCCGATACCGAAAACTACGGTATTTGACAGTGCAATACTGGTATCAATACCGGTGACATTTAGGTCGGTATATCGGTATTGGAGGCCCTACTTGCTGCTATCCTGCTAGGTGTTACCACGGCGAACAAATTATCATGGATATGACAAAGTTGGTATGAACCATCGTTTCTGTTCGTCGGCATGCTTAAACGTTATGTAGACTTTAGCTAACAAAACTTGTAATCTATTGAATTTATGCAGCTTAGTTGTACCAAGGACTCTGGGCATAGCCTTGTTTGTCATTGACATTGATTGATTCTTTATAGGACCAATAACAACTGTCTGCTTTATGTTGTGTGTTGCAGCAAAAACATATTGATGAAGTGATCGATGCAAGCAGCAAGTTTAGTAAAACCACCGAAGAGAAACTGATCCAGAAAATGGAGTCGAGTCTCAAGAACCGTGAAGACCAGTTGAAGCAGTTGATGGACAGACTGAAAGATCATGTAAGCTCTTCTATGATAATGGTCTTATTTTATCTGACAAAAAAACTAACTGTGCATAATATAAGTGTATTACAGCTGAATCATGTCATTATGTTTTAGAGTTTATATAGATGTAAGGCTGGCTTTGAGTAGTGGCAGTTTTTTGGATTAAGCAATAAGCATTATGAAATGAATTTTTTGACATTGTTGTCTTGATGTTCTGTTTTAGTGTGCTTTACTGGCAACTTGTTGATCTCTGTCAACAAAGATATTAGGTGACTATCGTCTATTCGGATATATAACCAACTGCCCGGGTCAACTTTGCCTAGCCATCTGTCAGCACAATCAGTTCCAGTGGAAGGTGGGACGTAAACATTTAAATAACTTGTAATGCATTGCACTGGCCCTGTGTCTGTAGTTTCACAGTGTAAACTGGTGTCAGGATTAGGGCTAAGGAACTGGAAATTTTACGTTTTCGCGTGTGATTCCGCAGGAGAATCGTGCACAGCGTGTACGTGACAACAAGCTGAACAAGTCGTTGTCAGGTGAAAGTAACGGTGACGATGATGCGCCAGTTGTCGCTACCAACGGAGATGCTTGCAATGACTGCTAGAAGAGAAATTGCTGGCAAGCCGGCGTTCATAACTGATCACTGACACATTGATGACTGACACTGCTGTCTATCTGTTTTCTGCACATTTGCTTTATTCATTGCCGTTATGTGTTCAGCGTAGTCCACTAGTCCTGCCGTCTTTGCTACAGTGTACATTGGGTGTCTGTCTGTCCATCCGTTGTGTTACTTATTTTTCATGTTCTTTGTGCATCATGATGTCATTTATGCTCACTTTTGTAACGAAATTTTATTTTCGACTTAATTGTCTTAATGTTCCGTCAATTACATCACTATATTTGGTGGATTTTACGATGCTCTCCTTTAGTCGCATCAACGTGCACTATTCTTTGCATTGTTCTACGTCGATTGCTGACTTTTCATTGCAAATGTTTCTCTTCTGGCTACAGACATTATTTTTCTCCATTCCATTCGTATTTCTGATGTTTTATTCTGTAAAGTGCTCTTGCTGCAACATCACAAACATCACATGTTTTTCTTATGGGAATTGGCATAACTTGCTGTGACTCGGGGGAAAATTGGCTGGTTTAATGAGAAAAATGGTAATAAAGTAGTACTAATCATATCGCTCATAATTCTCTATTGTCGTATTTTATATATTTTTGTCATATTGTGATTTTGTCATCTTTTGGTTAAATGTACATGGGTTTGGTATCAGTGTAGGGTTGATATTTTGTGCATTTATGTAGCAGTTTTTGTGTCACGCTGTGATCAGTTTGCATAGTTGTGATGGCTTTTCATATTGTAGGAGACTTCAGAATTCCTCACAGCGTGAGTCCTTGTGCTGCAGACATACACGGTAGTCGTGTGTGTTCAGATTCTGCCGAATTTGTGATCGCCAACAATTTTTTTTGGCCAAGTCTCTTCACAACTGTTAGCAGTTCGTACTTTGTGATGTATTGACACTCACGTTACTTAAAATGGTTCCCATAAGAAAATGAATACTTGCTTCCAAATTTGCCATTATTTTTTTCTGCAAAACTGTGTAATTGAAGCTTATGTGTTTTTTGTGCCTTATTTTACGCTTCAGTTGTACTGTTGGTGCCACGTATCGTGCGTTCACATCGCTTGGTCATTTTGCAGCAGTGTGTTATGTCGTTCTCGAGTCCGGTGTAATTCTAGTTCTGCTCCCGATGCTCCTGATCTCCATGCTCATTTGTGTCTATTGCGATAGTTGACTTTGCTTGTAACTCTGCCAACATTTCATCAGTTGTAACTTGATGCGACTGTTTTGCAGGTTCAGTAATAAAGTCGTTTAACCAACTTGTTTCAATTTAATCTTATTCTTTAATTAACGCCGTTAACATATTCAGAAGCTTTACATATTTACCTGATAAAGACCAGCAGAACCAAAGCTAGAACGAACAAGAAATTTGAGCTGATGCTCACGAGGTGCACTCAAGCCCAACTGGGCTCAGCAGTTCCAGTTCAGTATATCAGCTGAAAATTGGGGTGTTCACTCTAAGTTAATATGCAAATACCAAATTCTCTGTCTGAATCGCATAACGATAGTTCCGTGGCGCCACCTTGTGAATGATATAGACTTGTGTCGTAGTCCGAAATCGCCAAAAACATCATAAAACCCCCTATTTTAGCTTTCAAGGTCATTGAATTTGCCACCTATCAAGAGTCAGTGTACGACTTCCTATTGGTGATTAATGGTAACCCCCTCTCATTTAGCGCTCTCGTTTGTGGTGACACCCTTCAAATTTATAGAAAAGCTTTACGGCTGCTGAAACTAGAGTTTTCCAGGCAGCCGACGGTGAAGATTTGGTGATTCTAGTTTGCACTGTTTTTGACTGATCCACCCGTGTGACGGACGGACAGAATTGTGATGCCTAAGATGCGCTGAAAGTAGTAGCTGCTTTCGCGCGTAAAAATTGGCCTGCTATACGGTTATGGTTTTGTGGGAAATGATGGTTTACAGTCCAGTTAAGACAGACTGAGAGCAGGCGAGAATCACAAACAACGTCAGAATGTCGGGCATTATCGCTTTTTACGACAATGTAACTTGACCAAGGTCTGTAGTAAAACAGCGAGCGGAGAAGTCAAGCTACTTTTACTGATATTCATATGTTTTATCAATGGCGTAGGCTAGCAGTCTTTTGGGACATGGTTGGAGGGAACAATGGGCATACGAGCTGTACGATAGGGGTAATAAACGTTTTTTTACGCGAGAAAGCAGCTACTGCAAGATAGGATCACCAAATCTTCACCGTGGGCTGCCTGGAAGACTCTAGTTTCAGGAACGGTAAAGCTTTTTTCATAAATTTGAAGGCGGTCACCCCGAACGAGAGCGCTAAATAAGAGGGGATGGGCAAAATTTGCAATTTTTGGCCAATAAGTCGCTGTATCTCAGTAACGGTGCGAGATAGGGCCTAGGTTACTATTAATCACTAATAGGAAGTCGTACACTGGCTCTCAATTGGCGCCGAATTCAATGACCTTGAACGCCAAAATAGAGGGTTTTATGGACCTTTTGGCGATTTCGAGCTGCGACACAAGTCTATATCATTCACAAGGTGGCGCCACGGAACTATCGTTTGCGATCCAGATAGAGAATTTGGTATTTGTATATTAACTTAGCGTGAACACCTCAATTTTCAGGTAAACTACTGAACCGGAACTGCTATAGGTTTTCGCGCGTCACGTGAGCATTAGCTCGAATTTTTTGTTTGTTATTCTTGCCACGTTTTTACGTTTTTTAATCAAAAAACGTGCATTAACAAGACGGCCTAACTGACGCAAAGGGAACGCGCGAAAGCGCTGCATGTATAAAGGCCCACTCATGGCCGGCGCCAGAGGGTGGGGGGTAACTGCCCCGTGCCCTTGCCCCCTGCTCGCCCAGGAAAAATTTTGATGGGCACTATCATGCCAAGGTGTGACTTATTAAACTTCATTTTTGCAAGACAACACAGATATCTGTGAGTTTTTGTGTATTTCCAAATTAAAGAGCAGGCAAATTTGCAGCTTCCATTGCACATCCAAAAGCTAAAAGTGTTTAAGCTTCAGGGGGCGAACCCCTGCCACCTGGACCCCGCTACATCTTTCGATGCACACAACAACTGAATAATGTCGACATTTGGTCCCTGCGCACAAAAAAATTATTGCCCCCTGTGTCCTGGCCCCTGCCTTCCCGTTATCCCCAGCTTCAGATATCTAGCCTCGCCCATGGGCCCACTGCAAGCAAAATCTAAGCTCACCGATTCTAACAATTTACAGTCGACATGATAATTTTGAAGGCTACTATCTACGGCGTTTAATTCACATTTGCTAGCTTTAGGGCGCAGTTGGTCTCGGGCAGCGTTTGAGCGGCCCGGATACAAAAATAGCGATTTTGAAGGAGTACCTAAGTTTGACACCTGCGTATAGAAGATTTCTTAGACTTACGGGCCCGAAATTTAAACTAATGAAAATCACGTTTAATGCGGAAACTTTTCTATGCAAATTATCCTGCTCCATCTCTAGCCGTTTTGACGCAGTTCACTCTTGAAGTGTGCGTCACAGCGAAAAATCGAAAAAAAATTCACTAAATTGCCTATTTTGGGTGTTCAAGGACGTTCAATGTCATCAATGTTGATATCCCTGAAAAGAACGTCAAAAGTTTTTGTTACGGTGAGCAGCAAGTCTATATCTATTTGCAACCAATTTAGACGAACCAACAGCGGTAAAATAACGACTTTTTAGGGGGTACCCCTATTTGATAATTTCGTGCGCAGGTCTCCTTGAATTCAGGAGGTCGTGACTTAGATCGTTGAAATCTACGTTTAATGCTGAACATTTCATACGCAGGTTGTTTTGTCTATCTGTATTGATTTCGGCGTAATTCGCTCTTGAAATGTGTCTCGCAGCCCAAAGTCGCCAAAAAATCTATAAAAACCCCTATTTTGGTGTTCAAGGTTATCCAAGGTCATTGCGTTCGGTGCCAATCAAATGCGCATGTAGGACTTCCTATTAGTGATTAATAGTAATCTTCGTCCTATCTCGCCTCGTTTCTGAGATACATCGACGTATTAGCTAAAAATAGCAAATTTTTCCTCCCCCCTCTCATTTATCGTCTTCGTTCGGGGTGACCCCATCGAATTTATAGAAAAAAGTTTTAGGGTTTCTAAAACTAGAGTCTTTCAGGCAGCCCACGGTGATGATTTGGTGATCTTAGCTTGCACCGTTTTTGACTGATCCGCCCGTGTGACAGACAGACGGACAGACAGAATTGCGATGGCTAAGACGCGGTATAGCAGTACCTGCTGTTGCGCGTAAAAATCCCATCAAGAACTTGAGAAGCACTTTTGAAACCGCAGAAACTAATAATAGTCTAGGTCATAGTGATGGTAGTTTACGTAGTTAGTATAGTGTTATCGTCTTATGACTGAATTGAAATTAAATAAAATTTTCTCTCTAGGCCTATAGTTTCAGGTGTATGCACCTACAACATTAGGCATTAGGCAAGAGGTTGGAAAAAATAGGCCCAACGTTTATGTTTAACGTTTTAAAACTTTTCTTATTTCTTCCATGTTTTTTAACGTTTTTGACGTTTGTAAAATAATTCTGGAACTTTTTACGTCTACGGGCTGTATGCCTACCGCCGACACTGCACCGCTTCTAAACGCGGAAACTAAGCCAACATTGGAAGTCATCTTTATCTCATGCAGTCGTCGGAGTGTCACGAGTGTGTTTTGGTCATGCAGATTTGGTCCTATCTCGCAATGCTAAAACAATAAGCAAGCTGTCGCTATGGTAGCCGAACGTAGGTCCTACTGGTTGTCAGTAACCTTCAAAGTCATCCAAGGTCGATGATTTTCATTTCATTTGAAAGCCAATATGCGACTTCTTATCAATGATCAATAGCAACCTAGGTCCTATCTTGCACCGTTCAGCCACAGTACATTCGTGACAGACAAACGGACAACAACCATGACAACAGCTCGACCGTTACTAAAGTACGCTCGGCTAAAAATCATAAACACGGTCATATATCTGCCGGCTGATCGCGATCACGGCGAAAATGTTACACATTAGGCCTAACTAAAGGCCGTGAAGAATTTAGTCAAATCCGTTTAGCGTTGATGAGTTGAAACCAAGGGTAACACTTGCGAACTGCGAGAAACCATTCTCACTCAGACACTAATGACCATAACGCCAGTTGCTATTTGTGTTGTTGTACTTCAAATTCAAAAGACAGGGGCGTACTATTTACTCTTTGGAGTAGCCAGGATCTGGATGTAGGAAGAGCACTTGAGGGGTGGAGTATGGGAAGGGGTCTTCCTCCCCACAATTTCTTGTGTTAAAATGAAGCGTTCTGGTGCATTTTAGCACTATTTTGAGTAAATGATTCTGGGCTCCTAGAAGGGGCACATTCCCCAACCCCAGTGCTTTCCTGTGGCTACGCCAGTGCTTTGGACTTGGAGTACTTTCTGAATCACTTACTTCTACCAATACTAAACTAAAGCCTGATTAAACGCTTTTTAGACCATTCAGCCAGGAAACGGAGCGGGTCTGTTCTATACTGCCAAGCCCTGGCCCACACAGGAGAAGGTAAGACATTATCGTTGTATGTTTTGCGATTAGCGGTCGTTTTGCGACCAGTTTCGGCCTACTGCAAACGTCAAGAAACTAGCCGTGGTTGATAGAAATAAGTTATCGTCTTCTAGTCCGAGACTGCTTTTTGTATGCTGACACTGCATAGCATATAACGCGGTGTCTTACGTGATAAACGGATCTAGGCTACAGCTGGAGAAAAGACGAAAGTTTCGACGCTTCAACTTTCTTAGCAATGGCCGCAATGGGTAATTACTTCTGCGTTGGCAATTTCGTAAACCTAAAGTTTACAGTGTGGAGCAAAAAAGTATCGCCTAACTGAGTCGTACGCTAAGGTATTAACTGAATGTCTCTTAGGCCTACTGCCAAGTACCAATGTTTTATTTCGTTTCGTTTCTTTTTTAACGCGAGATCTCCGAGCTCAGTCTGCCGATCGCCACTTGCGTTTAAGTCCCAAAATTTGGGACCTTCCTCAAAAATTACGGTGCCAAAACGTGCACAACTGGGGGGCGATATCGGACGACTCCAGACGTAACGCCGCGAATATTCCGAAAAGTATGGAGAATAAAATAGTATTGACTTCGGGCCAGAAACAGCAAAAATGTGTTGTGACTTGTGACTGCTGTAAGTAGAATTGTTGATTCGTGTCACACTGCTGGCTGGGTGTGTTTAGCTATATGAGAAATTAGGGAGCCTAAATGTTTTCTCGGCGGGCATAAATAAAGCTTAACCGGAGAATTTGACTAGGTCCCGGATGTGGCAATCGACTGTTGTATCTGCTGAATATAGGCTAAACCTATTTTCATTGCCACACGCTATTGCACAATGGTCTATTAAAATTAAATCAATTAATTAATTATACTAGTTTTAATTAGATTTTTGTTTAATGTTATAATCATATGAGTGAGTGCTGAAATGTCAATATTAAGTGTGTTTAGCTAATAACGGCAGCAAATTCAACACAATCAATGCATCGTTATCTTTTAGACCCTATTGTTTTAAATAGTTTCTTTACACCTGTATAAGTCCGTTGTTCTCGCTGAGCGGCGGCGATAATTTAGCAGAGGTTTGGGATCTCTGGTCGTTTTTGTTTACTTTTGTTTTCATTGTGTGGTCTGAAATAAATAAATTGATTGATTGATTGATTGATTGATTGCAGCTGCTGAAAATATGACGGACAAAGCTAATGCCAATGTGCCAGTGCCGAGTACTGCTAAGACGACTGGCAGTAGGGCTACATGTATGTATCTGTGCTGTAGTAAATAGCGTATAGCAACACAAGAGCAAGGCAAGCGTTAAAGCGGAGCTATAGCAAAACTAGCCCCGTTCGTGACATTATATGCGTGAAAGGCTCTTTTTGTGCACTGTAAGATACAGTTTTAAAGAAACGTCGCTTTCTCGTGAATGAATATTTATTTAACCATTATCCGTAATCGATTTAGTGCAAGCGATTATTCAATAAACTACTCATTTCTCCTGGCATAGTATATGTCGTATAGCATATTTGTTCACTCTGCTCAAACCGTTCGGCGGTTTAGATGCAGGTGCACTTGCGCGGTCCAATGACACGTTGTGTTAGATGGGGTCTTTGACCCTTAAGAGAAAGAAAATATTTGAGAGGTCGAACACCCAGTCAGAAAGTGCACTTGCTTACTTATGCTTTACCAGAATGCAGCAACGATCAGCAATTTCGCCTCTTATAGGAAATCACTAGGTCGACTGCTCTTAGCGATAGATGGGCTCTTGTTGGTTTTTGCTATAATTTGTAAAAAGCGATGTGACAGAAAACACTCTTGCTAGGGCGCAATTTTATGCGAGGTATAGTCATTATACACTAAAACTGAAAAACTGTTTTAAATACCCAACGCATCTTATAATAATCTTTAAAAACATTTCCAACAAAATTAAAGGGTTTTTGGCTGTGGTTCGTACTGGAGACTGGCTGGTTGTGAATATGCATTGGTTTGTGTAGAAAATAAATATAGTTACACGACACGTTGGGGTGTTGGGTGCGTAGCATACCAGTTGGACTGCTCGGCGCCGTCTGTGCCGTGTGCTAACACTTCCCCGAGAGCTGCCGGGTACTGTGAACATGGCGTCTGCTGCGAGAATCAACGACTCCGGCACCAGTATTGCGCGTGCGTCAATTTCACCTTCCCGACACATTCGTCGTCACTGTTCACTGTATGCCTAAACAACACCATGCCCGGCCGATGAAGTTTTAAGGCAAACTTCCACTGAGTTCGACTGACGTTGCCGTTCCATTCAAAGCTATATACACCTTCTAAGCCTTTGCGAGTTTGCAGATGCTGTAAACTTTTGACCCAAGTTTTATTCACAGCAGGTTAAAAGTCAGCGGGCTTATAAACCACCTCTTTAGGGCTTATATAACCACCCAGCATGCCATTTTTTCTTGGTAGTTATATCGAGTACGATTAAGACGGAGTGCGTTTACTTGTGTCGGGTGGAAGATAACAGTGTGTGATTCCACATGACAGGCGACACTCCGTAGCTCTGAGAGAGCTTTCCATTAAAAGTTATACATCTTCTAAACCTTCAAGTTTACTAATACTACTATTGTTACTACTACTGCCCCTTCACTGTGACCTTTCTAACTTGTTGACGAGGCTCTGTTGTACAGGTAGATAGATAAACTGTACGTGTTGATGCATGATGTTGATTTGCTTGCAGGTGTTATCCAATGTACACAGGAGAAAGATGCGATCGCACTATAATTCAAGGTGAACAAAATCGTTAATAATACTCATCAACGCTGAAATATTTTTTTCTCTCAAAAAGGCTTTTAGCTTCTAGTTTATATAGGTTTTTATAGGTTTTTAAAGTTATAGTGTGCAAAAGACCCGAGGCAAATTTTCAGACTCAGAAATAATATTCTATACACCATTCATTCACCATGTCACATCACGTCACATTACTTTTGTCGAGTGAACGTGGCAACTTGACCTCAAAACTTAACAAAAATATTATTAGATTGTGACTAATCTAATGTACTCCTCGCGCGCATTATTCTCTTCCGTTTTCTTCTAATTGCTTTTTTTCGTTTTTTAACTTGTATTGGAAATCCGGCGTCAATTTGAGACCGGTTTAATATTATATATACAACTTTATTTACCATAATACAATGGTAGCACAGTTAAACAAAATAATAAATATATACCTAGTGACTGGCGTCGAGGTCGTTATGGGAAATTGTCTTCAGTGTTTGAATTGTGAAATTGTGAAAAAAATGGAGTTGAACTTTTCGATGGTCGGAGCTCCATTATAATAATAGTGTAAATCGTATGCATATGGTATATATCTGACCTTCGGTACATAATTTCACACTGTGTTAAAGGGTTGAGAAAACAGTTGGGGGTTTAACCCCCAGCCCCCGGCAATTCAAACACTGACTGTCTCCTTGTCTATCTGCCACCGTTATCAAAATATGGAGCCTCAAAGATAATGGGGTCACGACCTTGACCTTTTGGGGTCATCGGTCACGTAACCATTCGACTCGCGGTGGTCGACTTCCTATGGGTGGTCCATTGTGACCATGCGTCTATCTGGCATCGTTATGGAGATATGGCCGTTTGAAATTCTTTCAGGCAGGCTCTTTTAGGAACAGAGGTCGGTCGTCGATCGGTCCTCAATATTTCACTGATCTCATATACTCCTCTTCGCTACATTAGGAACGTAGCGCGCGAGGAGTAAAAAAGTCACAATTAAAATATAAAATTAAATTTATTTTGCGTTAGAAATTGCACACACAACTAAAAGCCTAAAAGACGTAAAATTTAGGCTTTTGACGTTTTGGGAATTATATGAAATCTAAACTAGTAGGTTTTTAAAAACTAATTTTCTTATCATTATGTTATACAGGTGACGCGTTTTTGTTGTTTTTGATTTTTGTTCGCATATTCCTGAATTTTGCTGCTGGCTTTGCTTTGATTTTAATGCACGCTGTAGGTCAAAAACGGGAAAGAAGTTGTCCCGTTATAGCTAAAAAAGGATTGGCACATGATACATATGTAATTGACCGGCAGACGGTCAAATATCCTATAGAATATTTGACTGGTCCGATTTTGTCACCGGTGTCACCAGGCATTTATAAAATTATAATGTGCTTGGTTCTGTGTGATTGGTTGTTGAAGGTGTACATGCGAATGAGACGTCGGCTGCAGACACTGCGTGGATAACTGTAGTGCTTACCGTGATGTTAGTCGTTGTTCTCGTCATTTGCGTTGCCATCTACTATTTCCGCAGTCGAAGACGGCGGTAAGACTTAAGTCCTGATCCTAACGTCACTGCCATGGCGTACGTGGTCAATGTTTGTTTAGTGTCTAACTACAAGACCGGTCTCGGTAGTCGGTTCTTGTCTTAACACTTTCGTTTTGCTTCCAACAGTGAGCGCCCGCTGCAGTGCAAAAAATGTCGATGAATAAAATAAATCAATAAAATGTTTAAGTAGTCGGTAAGTGTATCTTTTTTCTTTACTGGGTATGTGCATCTGCAGTATTGCTGTTGCTTGAGCGGTTTTGGTCTTGTGATCTTAATTTAGATGGTGGTCTTTTCGTCTTGTTTTCATCATAGTTTGTTATTTTATCCACGATAAACCTGCCTACAATAATAATGCTTAGGATATAAGTCAATCGTATACGCACAGGGTGAGCGAAAACAAAATAACCCAGCACAAAAATCAGAATATCTCAAAAATGTAGAGCATTTTTATACTAAATTATACATTAGAACACAACTTTGTTGTGTGCCGCTTTGTGCTAAGCTAACGGAAATGCAAACTCCAAGAACAAATTTTGCAACGGTTCAAAAAATTGATTTTATTATTAAATAATCAAGTGTTTAATACCACTTTTGTTGTGACGTCATTGTGACGTAGGTCTTACT
>Ga0209671_1001076_pt1 | contig 21527 bp, 12 predicted proteins | sample WorMetHERISLAND2_2_FD_187401 | JGI IMG/M metagenome (GOLD analysis project Ga0209671, IMG submission 187401) | Marine gutless worms symbiont microbial communities from Max Planck institute for Marine Microbiology, Germany - Olavius geniculatus... | ecosystem: Host-associated > Annelida >... | reverse complement strand
GCGCAGGAAACTGACTGCAGGCCAACTGTCCGTATTTCATCAGAAAAGACCAATGGCCTCTAAATTCGCCGAATGCGAACTCGGTGGACTATCACGTGTGGTGTGCAATGTTGGAGCTTACCGCAAGCTTAAAACAAAGCCAAAAACAATCGCGGAACATTCACAGTGACAATGAAACTTTGGCATCTGATCATTAGTTAACTGTGTTGTTTGACTTGTTTCAACGATGTTACTGAACTGGTGTTGTAGCTTGAACATTTTTTCACGCTAAAAAATCGGTCAGCGATCATGTTAAAAAATCTATAACTTCGTCATTTTTCAATAGAATCAAATTTTATTTGGCATTTAGCCGTAGAATAATTTAGAAAAAATCTGTAAATTTTTAGATCAAAATGCTAAACGGTTGCTGAGAAAACAGCGAAAAACTTCAGGGGGCTACTTTTTTCTGCCGCACCCTGTAGAGAAATTTAACCACCGCCTTCACAACTGCTGTTTTTTATGCTCATCATTTTGATAGCTTACATGTACGTGCTCATGGATGTGATTTTGTGTTATCGTTATGTTCCAGTAATCTGCATAAGCAATCACTTATACCCAGTAGTTAAATGTTTTTTTTTCAAATTTGATTACTGGGTACTTATGTAACCATTTCGAATGTTTTTAATTGCTTATTTGTATAATTTATGACCAGTACCAGGTACTTAAGTTTCCAATGCTTTTTATGCATTTGTCACATTTATTAATAAAATACTGTGTTACTGTGCTACAGCACGAACCGAGTGGTGTGCAGCAGTCAGTGGCGTTTCCATTCCTGGAGCTGGACATGCCTCAGTCCTGTCCTGGCCATTCCTCCGGGTCAGTCACTGGAGAGTCATCTGTAGCCGACGTTGACGACGCCGGCGCCGAGGTCATGTTCATTGAGAAAGAGTTTGCTGAGGAGTACGAGAACTTCCGTGCTGAGCGTCTGCAGACTTTGACGAAGGACGAGCTTGTGCGTGATTACATCGACCTGGAGCGCAGACTGGAGAAGCTGCAGCAGGGCAGGAGGATGGATCAGAACGAGACATCGGCTACTGAGGTAGAACATCTCCGGACGGAAAACGCTCGACTGTCGGCAGAAAATGACAGCCTTCAAACTGAGCTTGCCAAACTGCGAACGTTACGAAAAACGTCAGATGAGTAAGTCACTGGAACATCACTGTGACAGACGACTTTCAATTTAATAAAGTTACTGCTTAAAATTCATCTTGTTTAAGTTACTAGATTTCACCATGTTGATCACAACGACATTCATATATTTTTGTGTACTGATTTTTTCATTCAAGTTGGATGATTGTTTTGTTAGAACTTGATTCACAATGTGTGCCTCCACTTGCACGGAGAAAATCCACAGATGCATGCTGAAACACAAGTCGACAACACAGCAGGACAGATGCTGTGAAAACAATTTGTCTGGTACTGCCTAGTGATGGCAGTGGTGTAGAAAGTATAGATCTGTTAAATTGTAGCGTGTTTATTTTCCTGCTGTCCTGTTTTCAGTACTGTGAACAAGACAGTGACTAGTTTTATATAGCCACCATTTAACTTCTGATACAACCTGCAGGTCCTCAATAGAAGCCAGGTATCCAAGTGACATTGTCTTCTAAATGGAGTTCAGACGGTGCAGAAGTAGGTCATGGGACTCATGGCATGTACTATTTTGACAAAATGAGATATAGGCCTAAACATGTTATCTAGTGTACATAGAAGAAGTTGCATTGACAGTGTTTTAGCACAATAATGGATGCCGCATCTGTATTACAAACCAGAGTTTTGTGAGTTAAATGTTCTAATTGAAGTTGGGGGCTCGCATTAGAAGTTTTACGGTATCCCATTGTAGTTTCACAAAGAGGATGTTGTCTCAGAGCTGTTGTGAGCAGTTTGCCTGTGTTTTCGTTGCAGGAGACAGGCTGCTGATAGTTCGTCGCTACGGTAGACAGACGTCTACATTCAGCTGTGTGTCTCGTAATTGTCAGCAATTAGCACTGTGAACTGTTGCATACATCAGTGTATTGCTGCAGTGGTGTCATGGTTAAAAAAGTCAGCCTGAGTGGGAGCAATTTTCTGACGAACGTCTACCGATTTGTAGCCAGTGGAGATTATAGATGTCTGCAGGTTAAAATGTAGGCATGGGGTAGTTTCCCCCTTTTCCTGCCATGATGCTGCTGTATTGTTGGAGGTCTTGTTGCCCCAACTTTGAGTTTGACTTTGTCTGAACTGTGGCAATCATTTGTGTTCAGATAATCAGCTGATGGATGCCCAAAAATTTGTCCACTGGTAAATTATATAAATTTATCAGAAAACAGCCTTTTTAAAAATTTTTGGTTGGCATTTAGGCAGCTGCCTTTCTTTGTAACGACTGTCCATCTACAAACAATTTAAATAAATGATTGTATTTGTATGAATTTAGATAGTTTAATAATAGTTAACACATTAATTTGTGAGTTTGGCATCAGCTGTATATTTCGTAGTACCTGTTGCATCTTAAGTGAATGCAAGAAATTGCTGTAAATATGCTTCTGTTGACTGATTTATTGTACAATACCATGAGATATGTAGTACTTTGATATCAGTGATGAATGATTGCCCGTCAGATCTGAATTCTGAGGCATTTGACACTAACCGTGCAAAAAGCAAACCCCATTGATCTCTTTGTGTTTAGTGCTGACTTTGATCAGCTAGTTTTGAATGTCAGATGGAAAATTTTCTCTTGTCTTGACTATGCAATTAAGCTAATTTGCTTACAGTGTGCATCCTTTGTCATCCCAGATTAAGACATATCCTAAACATTTTTTGCAGTTTGGTTGATAACTCTGTATCAAATAAGTGTTTATTTTTGAGTGTGGGTTAGAGATTGCTTACCAAATACAAACATTTTTTAGTTTCAATATTTAAAGTTATTTCACTCTTTTGATTTTATTTGGCCTGAAATTTGCAAGATTTGTATGCAGCAGTTACAGTTTATGGATTGTTGGTGTAAACGTTTGGCAGTCAGATAAGCTGAGTGTGAACAAAGCTGCTGATGGAATTTGGTGTAGATTTAATTGGATGTAACTAACACTTAACTCTGCTGTTATAGACTTAAAGAATACAATAAGTTTTGTGCTTCTAGTTGTTTGTTTCACTGTTCCTGTGCTATCTTTTTTTGTTAGAATTAGCAATTATTCTGCACTGCCGATACCACTGCAACTGTTTTTTTATTGCTTTGTGGTTAGTATAGATAAGATTCATACCATTGCCAGTAGCTGTTGCACCTTTATCCTGTTATACCTTGCTTGGCTAAGAAATGCTGTAGTGACTGTTCTTTGTTAAAAAGAAGACTTGGCCATTACTGTTTCTGTACTGTCAAGAACTATCATTAGATGTTTACTACTTGCGGACTGAGTAGTTTGTCTATATTATTTTGGTTTGCCCTCGCAGTTACTGTGGAGATGTCTTGTTTAGCAGCTGTGAAATGGTAGTCTATTTTCTGCTGCGATTATATTGGGTCAGCTTATTGTGTAAGCTTATAAAATGTGTGAACTCTGTTCATTATTGACACGTCTTGCACTTTGACTTCATAAACATCACAGACTATATGCAGTTCAGTTTATTATTAAGTCTGCAGTAAGTCTATCAAAGTGATATAGGTACAGTTCAGCTGACCTATGTTTAGTGCATGATGCACCCAAGTTTTGAGAACACATGAAACTTGTGGAATGCTATGTTATCGTCTGTCTGTGACGTTGATGGTTTATAGTTGTATAGGTTGGGTTACTTGTAGAAAAAATTACATGAATATTTGCCAGTGGATTTTAATTTTTTTAGCCTTAGAGTCCTAGTGCTGGCGATATAGGCCAAGTGAAACATTCCAAAAGTTTGCTTGGAATAGAATGGGGTGGAGAAAGATGGCTGTTTTACCAGAAAGCGCATTTTTCGGTGACATGGCGTGTTACGTCGCATTATGTTCAGCAGTCAAAGTTATCAACTACTTTTGTGTTCAAGGCCAAAAACATGGCGTTCAAGGTCAAGGACTTTCAAAAAAAAGCAAAGCCTTGCAAGGACTACAGACCAAGGCCAAAAAATGGCCAAAACCAAGAACGTCCAATAACCGCTTCCAGGACGCCACATTGCCGTCAAATGAGTTGACTCTGGTGACTGATAGGATTTTGCTCATTAGCTAATTACTAAGGCTTTATTTCAACGCCATAAAACTGCGAATACTGCTAATGGAAAAGCATTTTTAAACTCAAAAAGCAGTAGGGGCCTACACAAACGAGAGACGAAGCAACAAAATTAGTTTAGACTTGCAGTTAAAGCAGTAGTTTCGAGGCTGTATTAGTAGCATCATAACTACCGGACAACAAGTGCAAAACAAGAAATATCAGATCTAATGTGCTTCACGCGCGCATCATTTTCTTTTGTATTCCTCTAAAAGCTCCCTTCGTTCCTTTCGGCTTGTATTAGAGACCCGGCGTCTAATTGAGACCCGTTTAATATTATAGGCCTACTAATATTGACTGGCGTCGAGGTCGTTATTGGAAATTGTCTCCCCTAAGTTAATAAAGTATTGCCCGATTTTAGGAACAAAGAAAAAATCACAGGCATGGCCTATGCGAAATCTTCTTCTTCAACGACACTAGTTGCCATTTGTCTTGTTATACCTCAACGCATGCGTCTATCTGGCACCGTTATGGAGATATGGCCGTTTGAAGTTCTTCCAGGAAGGCTATCCCAGGAACGGAGGTCGGTCGGTCCTTAATATTACTCTGATCTCTTCGCTACGTTAGGAACGTAGCGCGCGAAGAGTAAGAAACAGAAAACTGAGATCACCATCAGTAATATCGCATAATACCCGGCATTATTATCGAGTTTCAACACTTTCAGTTTTGTGTTCAAACTGTCTGTAATAAACGGAATTTTATTAAAGTCCTCTGTATTCTGGTCAGGGTTTTTATCTCAATACCAAAGCGGGACGCAAGGCCAACGACACTGCTAGTTATCTTCCAGGCGCCTCGAGGACGAGGACAAGTCCTCGAAGACAGTGAACACATCAGCGACAACTGATATTAAGGCATGTAGAAAACAACAGAACTAAAACCTAAACTGACATATATTTCAGTTCAGTTCATTTTTCACGCTTCACACATTCCCTAATTTCGCGTTGGCTAGTTCGTGTGTGCCGCCACTGGGCTGGGCTGTTAGTGACAAAAAAACTGAAAAGATGCTGGCACTGCGAGGCGAGTGACTATAATATGCGGCCGTCCGTCCAGTTGCCAAGCGTCTCGGGCATTGACAGAAAATTCTTACTATGATTTAGGCTTGTCATTATTATTGTCAGAAGAAGGCTGCATGCCTTCTGTACACGTGTGTACTGTACGTGTAATGGTGAAGTAAGAGTTCCATCATGAGCCAAAAGAAAAAAACGCGGATACAGGCCTGTACTGACTAAATATCGCTGTTTCTTGATAAATTTATTGCATGCAACCCATGTTATATCAGTCTATAGGGCATATCATTTTCACTTTCTGACAGCTTCAGCTAGGTTTACTTAATACCCCGTTTACACGATCCAGCAAATGTGTTCAAAATACACGTGCTAATTGCTGGACGTTTGCTGGATCGTGTAAACACCCTATAATTCGCCGACAGTTGATCACATTTACTTCGCGCTGGAACTGACTTCTGGGAAGCGGTGGTTCGACCGTGGCTGTCGGCAGTCGTCGGGCAGCGAAGCCAGCGAACGACCGATGACATCTGCAGATACGTACAATCAGCCTACTGTACAAGCTGCAGTAACCGATCACATTATACGTATCCTATGTTGTTATTCTTCAGCGCAGTTCTAGTTGCAGAGTATTGACGTCAGCAGACTACGACTCGCTCGAACAGACGTCCGCGTATAGACAGACGTATGAACTCGTACAGCGTAGACCATAGACAGCAGCGTCATTGGTTAAAAAGTAGGCTGGGCAGGAAGTTATAGGCTTAATTTTTCCACAGGCGCCGAAAATTTCTGATAGGCCTAGAATTCTGACAGACAGCTGCAAATTTACTAGACAGAATATCTAGGTTCTAACAATTTTATTTTTTGTGCATTTAAATTTCCCGAAAATAGGGAGTCTTCAAGGTCAAATTTGCATTTCTGGACGAAAATTTTCCAACAAGCGGAACATTTTTGACAGTTTTTCGACAGCCCAAAATTTAGACGGGTGGGGCAGCTTCCCCTGTCTCCCTCCGCGACCACGACGTTACTGCTTACTGACATAAACTAAATACAGGGTGGTCCAAAAAATTGACACTATTTTTATATGCATTAACTTCGTCAAATATTAACCAACCAATTTTCAAATTTTTATCGTCGAAATCAGGAGAAAATTTGTAATAACACTCAATAAAGAGCCTACCCCACCTTACATGTGTTGCTACATTACCTTGTGAAATGTATATGTCTTGAAAGCAACAATTAAAACATATCTTCCGTAGCAAATTAACATATTTTATAAAATTAACAACAGAAAACAGAGCGTTTATTGTCTCAGTTATTGTTTAAAGTAACTGTCACATCTAACTGTCACATCCTGCAGTTTTTACATGCTCAATATGTTCGTTTTGCTGCAGAGATGACACACTCAACCCGACGACGCCACTGACTAATGGCGCGATCGACGAAATGCCGCATTGTGGTAGTGCTTTTTATAAGATAAGGTAGTGTGGAAACATACTTGCGATGTAGTGGGATCTTTAGCAAAGTGTTTCTACAATTTTTTTCCTGTTTTTGACAGTAAAAAGTTCTGAAAATCTTTCAATATTTGATGAAGTTAAGGCGCATAAAAATGGTGCCAATTTTTGGTCCACCTTGTTTATTAAATAGCAAACAGCAAAATTTAAAAAAATGAGCTTGAGTGATTTCGTCGAAAACGACGACGCTACAAACGCTACCCGCAGTGCACACTACGACGATGAATGGCCCAGAAATTCCTGGGAGTACTTCGACTACGAATTGTCCACAGTCCACAACAACGTGCCAGACTGGGATTGGGAAAGGCTGAATGGATTGCGTGTCGTTATGCAGTACGTCTGTTTGGCGCTGGGAATTCCCGGCAACACTCTGTCAGCGATAGTCTGGTTGAGACTTCACAAGAAAAATTCGTCAGCCGTCTACCTGGCAGCGCTTGCCATCAACGACCTCGTCTTCCTGCCGCTTGATTTTATGATGTTCAAGATTCGTCCCGGAGACTGGTTCTACTACTGCGTTGAATTCTTTTGGTTATCTACCGCCACCATCGAACCTCTGCTTGTACTTGGTTTCTCTGTTGAACGTCTTCTTGCCATTTGCTGGCCATTACGGGTAAGCTTAAAACTGTATGCGTTAAACATAATGTAGAATTACCGTAAGACCAAAATAAACAAAGTTTTTTTTCTGTTTTCGGTGTTTTCGTAAGCTCGTGAATGTCAAAGATCAGAAAGCAGCACTAGTATAAACAAGAAGCCCAGCTGTCGCTAGGATAGCCGACCGTACTGGTTGTCAGTGACCTTCAAGGTCATCCAAGGTCCATGATTTCCATCTTATCTCAAGAGTGTATGTCACTTCCTATTAGTGATTAATAGTAAACTTACCGTCCGAGATATTACCACTAAGAGCTTCGAACTTTTCACTGAAAATTGCGGCCAAACCGCTGCATATGGAGATTTGGTTATTATTAAGAGCCTATATAGAAAGTCGTCACCGCAAAATCCAATGGTTATTATAGCCGAATCTCTACGACTTGCCGTTTATCCACAATACCGCACGATTGGCGTACCATAATGCGTTATGATTCTTTAAGGTCATCCAAGGTCAATGTGTTTTACTTTGTTTGAAAAGACATATGCCACTTTTTATTAGTGATTAATAGTAACCTTGGCCCTATCTCTCACCATTTCTTAAATATGGCCAGTTTTCCATTGAATTTCCTACCCGGTTCATTCAACCCCAACTTGAAAATGTTCCCTTTGCACTAGATCAATGAAATTTTGCATGCCCGAGTTTAAAGCACATGGCTAATTATTTGTGTAATAGCTTTCCCCTTCGATTTACACGTTAGCCAGCGTACATTCGTTACAAATAGACGAACGGACGGACGGACAGACAGACGGACAGACGACAACTATGTATGCCAATAGCTCGATCGTTACATAAGTACGATCGGCTAAAACATACGCCTATTAGTGCGTCAATGAGTAGATAGACCACGAGTCAAATGTGGTCGCAAAAATTTGATGCATTGGACAGTATACGGCCGGTAAATTTTTACGCCCGACAGCAAGTACTGCTATAGCGCGTCTTAGTCATCGCAATTCTGTCCGTCTGTTTGTCCGCCCGTTCGTCTGTTACACGGAGGGATAAGTCAAAAACGGTACAAGCTAAGATCACCAAATTTTTACCGGCGGCTGCCTGTAAGACTAGTTTTAAGATCCGTAAAGCTTTTCCATAAATTTTAAAGGGGTCATCCTAAGCGAGGCCGCTAAATGAAAGGACGGTAGATAAAATTTGCGATTTTTAGCCAGTTAGCATTAATGTCTCAGAAACGGTTAATATACGACTAAAATCACTAATAGAAAGTCGTAGGCCTACATGAGCTTTTTATTGGCACCTTGGATAACCTTGAGCGCAAAAATAGGGGTTTTATTGATTTTTGGCGATTTCAAGCTGTAATATACGTTTCAAAAGCGAACAACGCCGAAATCATTAAATAGACCAGGACAACTTGAATATGAAATTTTCAGCATTAAACGTGGATTTCAACGGCCCAAGTATTGACGTGCGAAAGCCTGCGCACGACTGCGGCACGAGGGCGTCAAAAAGAGGTACTTTTAAAAAGTCGTTATTTTATTGCTGTTGGCTCATTTAGCGGGAAAACTATTGCAGATAGGCACCGTAACAAGTACTGCTGACAAGTTTTTAAAGTGTACCAACATTGATGATTTTGAATGACCTTGAAACCCAAAAAGCGGGTTTTAGTGATTTTTTTGCGATTTTAGGCTGCGACGCATATCTCAGCAGTCGAATCGCACCAGAATTATTAGAGATAGACCAATACAACTTGTGTAATTTTTAGCATAGAACGTAGATTTTAACCTTCACAGTTTAGACTTTTTAGGTTCAAGGAGTCCTCGGTACAAAAATTTCACATTTGGGCACGCTTTCAAAACGCAATGTTATTTTATTGCACATCGTACACTGATTACCCAGATTGCAGCACCGATGCTGTTGCGGTCACGTGAGCTTTGTTCAAGTTAATTGTTGTTCTTGCGTCTTTGGCAGGTAACTATGTAGCCTGCATGTATAGGAGTGGGATGTATGTTTTCAGGGAAAACGTGAAATGTGAAACGATAAAAGTACAAACAGAATGTGTCTGTAAATCCACCACTTACCGCAATAGAACTAGCTGATATTATTACCTCCGCCAAGGAGGTAATGTTTTTGCCAGACTTTGTCTGTCTGTCTGTGTCAGCAAGATAACTCAAAAAGTTATGGACGGATCTTTCTGAAATTTTGAGGGTATGTCGGGAATGGCACAAGCTACCAGTGATTCAATTTTGGGGGTGATCCGGAAGGAATCCTCGATTCTGGATCACTTTGAAATTTTCGTTACCATTGCTTTCAATGGGGCATAAGGGAAACCGCTGCAAAACCAAAGATGGTGCTGCCACCTAGCGAACAACATTGCCTTGGCGGAGGTGTGCGGGCTCTGACTGCTTTCTAGTTCGTGAAGTTATAAATGTTTGCTTGCGTGTTATGCAAATCTATATCCGCTTTTTCGTTGGCGTAATACTTTGTTGATAATTTGGCTATGCGCACGTGCGTGTGAGCAGGCAAAATTCCAGTGTACAACGAGCAGAGCGAAGAAAGTTATTTCTGTTCTGATAGTGGGCGCTCTAATTGTCGAAGCTGTCAACACAGTCTGCCGGCGTATGGCTGACGTTTGGACTGTTCGCGTCACTATTTATGCATTCAGAGCGATCATGCCCATTGCTGTTCTGGTTATCAACGCAGTGGTCGCTGTGCAAGTACGTCGAGCGGCCAGCAATGCTGCCGCTAATCTCGGAGTTCAGTCACATCACCAGTCAACCTCGTCCAACTCGGCCGTACCTGCTGTCATGCTGATTGCCACTTCGCTGATGTACGTTTTCTTCTACGGCATGCACTCCATTCTAGTCGTACTGTGGTGGTGGGCTGGTCAAAGTGGCTTCACCCAGAAGACGGAGGATGTCCTGGGGAAATGTTTACAGGCCGCTCTCAGTGTGGCTAGACTTGTTTTTGCCTACAACTTTTACGTCTACTTGATCACAGGCAAACAGTTTCGTTTTGAACTGCACGAACTTTTCTCTCGCCGTCGCTCTTCTCTATAGATGTAAAAAACGTTTTAGCCTACGTCTTTTATTCTTGCCGCGTTTTAATATTTTTCACGTTTTTTATTTTATCATCGTTTTTATATATTTTTTAAAAACGTTTAGGCTATTAAAAATTTTGTCAAAAACTTGTTGAACCGCAGAAACAAATAAAAAACAATGGATTTCATTATTTTTATAGTGAACATTATTTCTATCATTACTCGTGGTAGCTAGCTTACTTACTTCGTTTTGTGACTACACTGTTGGATTAAAATTCTATTTGAAGTTTTCTCTGTCTCTGTAGTTCTAAGCGAACTGAATCTACAGCATTAAGCACCAAAAAATAAAAGATTGAACAGATTACAGCTAACATTTTTATTCAACGTTTTTAAAGGTTTTTTTTATATTTCTGTCACGTTTTTTACGTTTTTGAACGTTTTTGTATGTTTTTTTTCTGGAACGTTTTTTTACATCTATGCATGATCTATGCTCTTCTATTTTCGATCTTCCTGATCCAGCTTCTGTGTCTCGTTGATGCTGCTGATGACAATCGTTCATTCTCGCCCCCCTCCCGTTTAAGCAGTCGCGACGTTGTACACTTTCGCGCGCCTGGTGGCGAAATTGTACGCACTTCCTATAAAAATGCGCTGCTATTCTGCGTGTTTTGATGTTGTTATGCCTCCGTCGCCGTAGAGATACGGTTTTCCAATAATCGTGGACGTGAACTTGCGTGCCAGTGTTGTTTGCTGACATAATTATTATCATTATAACTAACCACGAATTTTCCAAACTCGGAGCGTTGATGCATTCAGAGTTTTTATAAATTCACGTCTCAAAATCTGAGACGTATGGTTGAAAGTAGCGGCGTCGTGGTATGGGAAAAGCAATTTTTCTCTAATTCTCTAATTTTTAGTCTGTCGTAAATTTTTTCGTTGGAAAATGTTCGACAAAAAATGCAAAATTTGTGGCTAAAATTTCTCGTTTTGTGAAAATTTAAAGGCAAAATTAAAATGTTGAGCATCCATGATTAAATGTCCTCAGTCGGAAATTTGTAGCTGTTTTTCGAAAGTTTACAACTTTCTGCCCTTCTTAGTTTTCAGCCGACAACGCCGCTGGATGTAAGCTGTAAATTTTTGACACTAACGGGTCAGAGTTCACAGTGAATATGTTCAAAAGTGCATTTTATGGCATTTGTCTTTATCACAGTTGGGTGGTAACTGGTAATATAATCCAATTCCGTAAATCAATTACAAAGTACAGTTGTAATTTGTATGCCTAGTCAAATTACAGTTGGTTTTTACCGGTGTCGTGGGAAATTTGTCGCACCTGGAAAATTCTTTCCACCTCCATGTTGTCATAATGTAACTAACGCTAAACCAAACGCTAACCCTAACTTTAACCTCAACCCTAGTTTTAATCCTAACCCTAATCTTAACCCTACTCCTAACCCTAACCCTAACCCTAAATTTAACTCTTTTCTTCCTTAACCTTAACCCTAACCCGTACTGCTGCGTGTGGGAATAATTTTCCGGTACGACGAATTTTCCACTACACGGGACGCAGGCCTATTGACTGAATCCAATGTTTTAGCAGTTTCTATTACCTAAGCAAATTTAATTACAATTTATTTTATCGTTTGCACTTTCAGCTTTGGTTATAGATCTTAAAATCACCTTCATTTTACATTGGCCTTCAACGTTTATTAAAAATTTTTAAAAAATAACGTAGCGAATTTTTTTAAACGCTAAGTTTGCGTTTTTATTAAAGATAAATCAAACGTTTATAAATGTTTATTGTAATCAGTTGTCTAGATTTAACATTCTTCCATTTCGTCGCTTTGAATGATCTGCTACCTTAATGCAGGTGACAAGTTTTTGACCTGGTGATTTTTATTCCAGTTAAACTCAAATTCCAGAACTTATTGCATCGAATTTCTTAAACAATTAATTAGTTAACAATCTCTCACTTCAAATGTCAAAGCTCAATAACACGAAATGGACTCTGTGTATATGTCCGAGAAACGGCTCACTAATAAAGTCATTTTTACAAAACTGAATTTCTTTCTATCTGACCCAAACAGCTTGCTCATAATGCTGGCATAACTCATTTTCCAACAAAACCCGCTCTGTTCTTTACTTCCGATCACATTTCACTAGATCTGTGTAATAATATAGTTATTAGTCACCAATATAAACATTCTAAATATATTTGAGTGATTAATTAGTAAAACTCATGTACGACGATTATAGTCATTGGTCGCTGTTGTGTTGTGAACAATGCGGTTTGTTCGACGCCAAACTGTAGGCTATAGTGTGTTTTATTTGTGTATCACATTATATTGCGTCACAGCAGAACCACAGTGAACAATAACGAGCGATGCAAGTCATTTGATAAGAGGCAAAATCAGTTTTAATCACTGATCAATGCTGCGCCTTGGTTAATCTGATTCGGGCATATGGCACGTTATATAATACACGGTGTCCGGAAAATAACATCCCGAACATTATCGATTGTCACTCAAAGAAATGTCTACCAATTTTAATAATTTTGGTACAAATATTTCTGGCACAACTGCGTTCCTCTGCATTCCCGTGACCTCATCTTACACTAAATCCCACAAGTGTAGGCCTGTGTGCAGCAATGGCATTTAAATCCGTCTAGCGGTTTAGGTCTGAGCGGGGTGCAGACGACAGACGCTAAATCAAAGTGAGGCGCGGGGAACAAAACGCCGTAGGCGTCGAGGGGACAGGTAATGAGAAGGGAGTATCTCCCTTTCGAGCCGACTTAGGGAGTCTGCAGGAGTTCTTCTGCAGGGTCCGGGACAAAGCCTTGGCGAAAACCGAATTAGGTGCATTCTATAGTAAGCTTAAGCGTCACAGAACACTTCTGCTTGCAAGATGTCGTAAATGATGAGAACAAAATTTGGCAGAAATGCAGAATTATGATATTTAAATTCCTTTAAATCCCCCCAAAAAACTTTTTTTTTATTTTTTAAGCATTTGTTCTGAGGTTTATTTGGTGTAGATGGATTTACCTGCCTAAAACACTGCTGTTTCAGCGAGCGTGTTTTCTTCTTTAGTTACTTTTGATTCGAGCATATGACACGTTATATAATAAACGGTGTCCGGAAAAAACATCCCAAACATTATCGATTGTCACTCAAAAATGTCTACCAATTTTAATAATTTTTGGTACAAATATTTCTGGCACAACTGACCATTAAATGATTGGGCAATTTACCACCTCACCTAATGTCTGCTTCTGCACTACCTGGGAAAAAATGAACCAACGAAATATGCGTAAAAATGAACAAAAATACGTCAAAAAGCATCCCCAACATTATTGTTTGTGACTTGAACAAGGACTGATAGATTTTCATAATTTTTGGTGCAAACATTGTTGACACAACTGCCCATCAAACGACTGTTCTAGCTCCCATCTCGCCTAATGTCAGCTTCTGCGCTACCTGAAAAAACCAAAACAAGCGATATGTGCATTAAAATGAACAAAAGCTTTAATAAATGTTATATCTTCGGACCTGTGGCCTTGAACAGCTAATCAATTACACTGTCTGGCTGGCAATGGCGGTTTTAGGCCCGGGCCGGGGGAGACACAGACCCCAGTTTCGTGGCCACCCATGATTTTCTGCAAAGATAACACAAATATTTGATTCTTTGCGTTTCCAAATTTTAGAAAAGTGCGCAAATTTGTGGCTTTCATTGAACATCCAAAAACCAAAAATGCTTCAGTTTCAGGGGGCTTTGCCCCCTGACCTCCTGACCAGGAGCTCTGCCCCTGCATCCCGCTGGGGGCTCTGCCCCATACCCCTGATATAGGCTCGTGCTTCCCGCTCGCCATGGGGCCGTGTCCCCCCAGATAATGCGGGCTAGAACCATAGATGTAAAATACGTTTTTTACGCTTTTTTTATCTTTGTCACGTTTTTTTACGTTTTCTAACGTTTTTATTTTTTAACGTTTTTTTAATTTTTCAAAAACGTTCATCAAAATTCGAAAATTCTACCGAGAACATCGAGAAACTTTTAAAGCCACACAAACGAATTAATAGGCTATAGTGGTGGTAGTTTACTTACTTAGTCCAGTGATACGTGGTCTTATGTCTACACGGTTGAATTAGAATTGAATAAAATTTTATCTCTTTTTTTAGTTCCAACTGCATTGCAATTACAGCATTAGGTTTTAGGCAACAAGTCAAACAAATTAAGGCTAACGTTTTTATCAACGTTTTCAAACGCTTTTTTTTATTTTTGCCACGTTTTTTACGTATTTTAACGTTTTTTAAATTTTTTTTCTGAAACTTTTTTTTACATCTATGGCTAGAACCGCCAGTGTATATAAGAGTGGCGTAAAATCACAAAAGACCAAAACAAGAATAGTTGAGATTGATTGTTTCAAAAACTGGTCGACTGTTTGATTTCTGTGAAGCACGTAGGCTCTATAATCTCTACGTTTCACTTTTGTTTCACCCTGTAATAACAATAATTTTGTATTAAGTTTCCATCTCTATTTACGGCCCCTCACTGCATGGATCCGGACTTAATCTTGACAGTAACTAAATGACCAGAAAAAATAAACAGACAAATGCAAATCAGTAGCCATCAGCTATTTAATCATTCTTTTTCTAAAACTACTAATTAACAAAATACTGAAACTTTACAGACTAAGCAAACACAAAACGATTTTTTTCTAATCAAACAGTGAGTTGGTATGCACATGCACATTATACTATTATAAATTAACACAATTTTATTACACAGCAAAATATCAGTTTAAAAGTACAGTTATTGCAAATCTTAATGCAAGCTAACCAGTGTGCAAAATTACGCAACACTTCACGGCGCCTTTAACAGCGTGATTATTCAATACTCGTGTCGTGCATAGTAATACTAAAATTTGCCAGGAAATTATTATGCTATTGCAATGCTGATAAACGATCTAGTGCAAGGGAAACATTTTCAAATTTGGCGTTGAATGGAGGAGTAGAAAAAATGTGCGTTTTGAACGGAAAACTGGCCATATCTCTGAAACCATGAGAGATAGCACTAAGATTAAGTGCTACTAATCACTAATGAGAATTAAGAAATGGCATACGCCCTCTCAGAAAAAATGAAAATCATCGACCTTGAATAATCTTGAAGGTCACTGACAACCAGTAAGGTCGGCTATTTTAGCGACAGTTGGGCTTCTTGTTTTCTGTTATGTGTGCCAGGTGCAGAAACTATAATTGACAGAGGTTTGCCCTGGGCCTATCTTGTAACGGCAAATAATTTTTAAATCCTATCCGGAATCAGTTGCAGATCCGGATCACCGCCAAAATCTAATCACCTCCAAGTTAGACCAAAAAATCCAAAAAATCAGCCTAAGTCGCCTGTAATCTTTTGTGCAGTCCTCCTGCTAACAATTAGCCAACAGTTGGAAACAGATGGCACTAAATAGTGGCCTAAATAAATAAACGCCGGGTATTCACATAACTTCTTTGGCGGTGGCAAAGATAAAACTACACGTACGGCTGGACAATGGTTTCGATTCACGGCGCGTGCAATGTGAAGAACTCGACATCGTGAACGACGTACAGACAGTCACGGGCCGCTGACGCCGCGTTCTGGTTGGTTCGCGTCTCCTCCGCGTCTCTCCTTGTCCCCCCACTCGCTTCGCCGCGATCTGTCTAGATCTCTGCACATGAAAATGCTCGCCGTCATAATATTATAGCAGGCTGCTGAACGCCAGTCAGTGCTTACAGAAGATCGGTCCGTGGAGGTGGTAGTTGACTGTCGTGGACTGGCAGTGCCACGTCTGGTGCTGTGCGACGGGACGGCGTCAGGCGTACGGTGCTGTCCAGCTGGTGGCTCGTATGACGCAGTGACATCGACGATGTCGTTTCTGCCGAGCGGACAGATCTTCCGCGAACTGCAAGTCGTCCACGAGACGGGCTACTTCTCCGCCATCACGTCACTCGAAGACCACTGGCAGGAGGTCAGCCTACATCATCGCATGCAGTTCGCTTATTTTAGTTCTCGTTATTCGGGCCCGTTTTTAAAGTCTTTTTAAAGTTTTAAGCTTCTTTCTATCCCATGTTTTGTCTATTTCTTGGCGTTTTTTCAAAAATACGGAATCGCTCTTGCAGTGCAAGCGATTTCGCTTATTTCTACACTTTTCTCCATAACGCGGTCGTCTGTCGTTTTTTGTCTGTTGTTCCTCTGCCTTTTCAGTTGGACGGATATGGATGCCATTTGCCAGGCACACTTGACGCATTAGCTGCGTTTTGGATCACCTAACAAATTAGGTGTACCATAGATGAATATATTATAAATATGCTAATGAGAATAATACTTTTAATAGTTTTAATACTTTTAGCTAATAGTTTTAATTTCTGCTGATGGCACGGCAGACGAAAAATTCGAAAGAATTTCGTTTTGTTGTATTGAAGCAATATACTAATAAATTTTTTTTATGCTCTGGCATAGACTATTTAATTTGACACCTAACATGGTAGAAGTAGGCCACCCAAAACGCAGCTGTGTCAGATGTTGTCTCTGATCACCAAAGAAAGGGAGAGTTGGTGTGGAACTCTTATCCAACGAAAACATAATGCGTTTGCTGGTTTTGTAGGCTAATAAATGTAACGCGAAAAAAAGTTCTTCGTGTACAAAAAACGAATCTAGCATTGAATTGTGTGTGTTTTTGTGTTTTGAAAACTTTCGCTGTGTAGAATTTCAGTAGCCAAACGTTTCTCCAACTTTTATGCCTTTGTCACCGTTTAATTACGTATTGACGTATGGACGTTGCCTTTACTGGTCGTGTGTCCGTGAGTAAAAAAGTCATGAGCACAATATTTCAGAATTCACACTGAAGGGAATTTCACAAATTTTGGCTGATGATGTAGGCCTAGTTGGAGGCCAAAAATGAACAGTTTATGTTTTGATGCCGATAGGTCAAGCCTCAAGGCTAAGGTCACAGCTGCGTGAGTAAGCTATCACGAATTACTGCGTTCTTTTTTACTTTGAATTTTCATTATAACTCAGTCAAAATCGTAGTGTCTATCCAACGCAACGTATGCAACGTAACGGACATAACGCAGCCGACGTAGCTGGCGCAACTTCCGTTTCCATCCTTACGTTTTGGTCGTTGCATCAGCTAGGGCCTACGTCTTGCGTTGTTGCGCACTTTCTTGCGTTTGCTGCGTACGTTGCGTGCGTTGCCTTGGATGAATACCACGCTTAAGTGTGTGATGTTACATGACCTTAACAACGCGCAGCATGTTCGCTACGTGACGCCACTGTCGGTGCACTTCATTGTGTCCCCCTGCGCTTAATCTGCTTCAAGAGTAACTGCAAATCGTTAAATAAATAAGCACGACAACGACGACAAGTCGTCTTTCGGGCTCAAACTCCATCTGCTTCAATTTGTTGCGGGTGTGTTGTAAACATGCTCTGGGCCTACAACAACTTCTATAGCAAGACTGAGCAATTTCCCAACAAGTTTACTGCAAATCGAAATAGTGGCATTAGAGCCTTAGCAATTACGTCGGACGGTGTGCAGCGTCACGAATGTTGGTGGCCGGCGTAATGAAAGAGTTGCACATGCCCGTTAAATGCGTGGTTTTATTCATCAAAAAATCAGACTTCCAGGGAGTGCAACGTTTGACCTTCGTCGTGTCGATTTGCCCTAAAGCTAAAGCGATCGTGACGGAGTGTAAAAATTATTGAAATTACAGGCAGGCGGACACATACAAATAAAAAAACTACCGATCGAAACATTGGCTATCGATTATTATCATAGCAGCCAAAACGCAAAAACTGGCATTAATAATTCACCAGAAAGTGCCGCAGAGTTTGACTTTAATTTCCAATAACTACGTCGAGCGCGACGGTGAAAAAAAGAAAATCGGTCAATATCCAACGCACTCATTACCAAAAAAAATCGGCACCTCGTTTTTCTTTACTTTCGCTGGGCCCACACTGTGTGGTCTTAGACCTACAGATTCAATCTGACTGCGTGAGGCCTTATGTTTGAGTACAACTTTATCATCGCTAAACACCCCAAAAGCGCATGATGAACTCGGTGCATATATAATTTTCGTACAGTAAGAAAAACTGGCAAAGAATACCGGCGTGATAGACGTCGAGACGAGACAGAGTCAAAGACGTTTATGGCAGAGGCGGATTTAGGCATGCTCATCATGTTCGACCGAAACTACGGTATCCACAGAAAGGGGCCCCAACAGGCTGAGAAAAAGTGAGAATGTTGGACATTGCAGCAGTGCGACATTTTCCGCCGTGTGGGGCCTCTTTATGACCTGTCGCGACATGGAAAAGTTTACTTGGTGCAGCACGACGTTCTCTGCTTGGTGTGGGGACTCTGTACGCCGTATTGCGAAATCTTGAATTCACTACGTTTCTTACTTATTTCATCCACGGTATTTTTTTCGCACATTAACGTCGGAACATTTACTTGTGAGCCCCATGCACATTTTCACCAAGGAGGGTGTAACCCGTTTTAAATCGGACCATGATCATCGGCTGCGGTTGCATGTAAAACAAAAACATTCTAAAAGCAGTTTTATGCTTACTTTTAAATGTAGGTCTAACCACATCTTAAAGATTGAGCACGAACGTTTAACTTTTGAGCTAGACAGTTATAATCTCAAAAGCGCCGTCGTCGGTGTGCCTCTGTCGTCAGCGCGCCGGAGTCGTGGGTTAAAAAAGTATCTTTTTAGTAGGCAAGGCAGGAAGTTGCACTTTTTCGACAAGCAGCTGCAAATTTCTGGCAGAAGAGGTTATGCATGCTCAACATTTTAAATTTTATTTCTGAATTTTCTCAAAATGGGGGTTTATTAGCTCAGGTTTTTTTCATTTTAAATAAAACTTTTCCGACAAGAAGATTTTCCCACAATTTTTCGACAGCCCAAAATTTTTGGAGAGGAATTGCCCCTAATCCCTGATAAGACGCCACTGCAATCTGTCGTTTATGTTAATAAGTTTACTCTTAAAATTTGTCTCAACTACTGAGATCAAATGAAAGTATAGCAGGTGTACCACACGCTATACTGACTTATACAGAAGCCTCGTGGCGGGAGCGTAACGCGATATAGAGCTATACAACGGTCTATAGTGCTTGCAACAAATTGTCTGCGCCGCTGCTACAATAATATTAACATTTCTAAAGTCGTGTCGAATTTCTCTTTGATGGTGTTAAGATTTTTCATTTTTGCAATTTTTTTCTCGACGCTCTGGTAGGCTAAGTGTCTCAGAAACAATGAGGATATGGCAGAGGTTGCTATTGAACACTAATAGAAAGTCGCATAACCTTTGGGATGAGACGAAAATCATCGACCTTGGATGATCTCGAAAGGTCATTACGCAATGTTGTAGGTAAACGTTTCTATTTGCAGCAGTATGGCCGCAATTTTGGACGCAAAGTTGCTGCTTGCAGCCATCATCATGTGCGTCGAATTACCGTATCGCATCCTAGCGTTAACTGTAGCGTTCGATATATCAGCGTCACCATAGCGTGTATAGCACTGTAGTCAGTCTGCGAAATCGTTTTTTTTTTGCGGCCGCAAACAACAGACGGCAGACAGACACTTCGTAGCAAAGGGCCGGACCTTTAAACTTGTGCGTTTCGTTACTTACTTACAGCGGCTTGTCTGGTGTAATTCAGAACTGTGCTGAGATGGAGCGGTACTTGGAGAATGAGCAGCTGATGACCAGTGGTTCGGAGCGCAAATCATCTCGGTCATGGACGAACTTTCTGTCCAGCGTCAAGCCTCGACCTTCATCGTTGCCTCTTCGGACAACTGCAATTGGTGTCGGTCCTTCGTCCGGTCTGGCGTCTCTGCCGCTACAGCAGCAGGTGACTGATGCCGTCTAATATCCAATTCACACCACGCGACTCGAAATTGAATATTGAAAATTTGGAAACTGAAAAAGTATAGAATTTATCCAGTTTGACCGCGTGCGACAACTGTCGTGACCCAGTTTCTAGTTTTACCTGTTTAGTGAGTAGTGCTAAAACAATACTGGGTCAGGACTGTTTTGACTCACTGTGTTGAGTTCCGCAGCGTCGTCAATTCCATTCATACCCGCGACGCGATTCAGCTCGACAGTTGAGTCGCGTCGGCGTCGCAAATGTAAATTGGGCAGAAAATCCAATTACCACTTGCTTCGATTGATGTGGATTTGTAGCACAATATGCTGTAGAACGAAAAATACACAACAAGCCGATGTAGTGGCCGCCTTAGTGTGCTTTTTTATCGCCGTTATTGCCTTAACTTTCTTTATTGCATAACAGTAGATGATTTTTCCACGTGATGGCTTTCAGCTCAAGCAATGTTTGTTTTTTTCTTCAATTAAAAACTTACCGAAGAACGGAATATTTAGTTGTTTTTCTGGTACGGTTGTATAGGCGGCGCCCGCAGTGCTACCGTCGAGTTTCACGTTTCATCGTCACAGTTCGACGCCGTCACCCACCACCTTGTCCTCGTCGCCGTTCCCCCTCGCCTCTCCGGCATCACTCGGTGCGACCACGCCGGACGACGACGGAACGAACCCCGTCGACATACTGTGCTTCCTCAACATCGATAGCGAGGGCGGGGTGGCTGTCGTCGGTCAGCCGCTGGGTGGTGGAGGGGAGTGCTGCGTCGTCAGTGCGGGTGATTTGGTTCCGTCGTCCTCTTCGTCGACCACGTCGTGGGACTCGACCCGAAGCGAGCCCGATTTACCCATACCAAGACCACCGCCCCCGCCGCCGTCCATGCCGTCTCCGCGGGGATCTGAAGGGTTGCCGGTCCACCAGCGCTACGTGCGTCGACCGACCGAGCTCCGTCCGACTCCTGGCGGCAAGCCAGGAGTCCGCCGTGCAACCGCGGCTGGCCCCTGGACGTCATCTCCTGGGGTCCTGGTCGATCCTCCGTCGTCGGGTGGCGTTAGTGCCGCCGCGGTGTCGAGCAAGCACGCGGCGGCGTGCGTCCGACGCATCGCCAAGAGACGCTGGCGCGTCACACCTCCCGCGGGTGCTGACCGTGACAATGCGGCAGCGGCGTCAGAACCAACATCTGCGGCCGTCATCCAGCGCCATCATCCTGCAGCGGCAGCAGTCTCTCCGCCGTCCCGAGC
>Ga0209671_1001075_pt1 | contig 21531 bp, 13 predicted proteins | sample WorMetHERISLAND2_2_FD_187401 | JGI IMG/M metagenome (GOLD analysis project Ga0209671, IMG submission 187401) | Marine gutless worms symbiont microbial communities from Max Planck institute for Marine Microbiology, Germany - Olavius geniculatus... | ecosystem: Host-associated > Annelida >... | reverse complement strand
AATTTCTGAAAATATGCAGCCAATAACATGATATTCCTTCAGTGCACGATTGTGCACTGCTGCAGTCTGAGCAGAATCGATCGCATATTAATAACTCGAGGTAGGCCTATAGTCTACGAGTCGTAGCTACGTGAGCGGCGTATAGGAAATTAGCTGCAGAATAATGGACGTGAAATCAACGCAAAACGTAGGCCCACGTATATGGCCTATAAACCTATTTAGTCTATACACACTCAAAACACATTTACATAAGTAGGCCTACACACTGAACGTCCGCCGACTGCAGATATGAGACGGTTTGTTGTTGCATGCAGAGAGTGAAGTAAGTTGTGCTTGACGTCTCTCACGGCTGATGAGAACGACGAAGACGACACACTCGTGAAGATGTATAGCAGTAACGTGAATCACATGACCGAACACCAGCGACGATGATGACGCTGCTGTCACCGACACAGAACAATGTTAATATAAGCTTACCGTACAACACTTCGATGTTTATCAGTGGCGAACAAGTAATATGAACCAAGCTCACGTGACGCGCGACAGCATCGGTTTTACCAGCGGGGCAATCAGCGTACAGTGCGCAATAAAATAATGCGATTAAAAACCCAAATTTGAAACCTCCGTACGGAAGACTCTTTGAACATAGGCCTAAGAGGTCGAAACTTAGATGGCTAAAATGTACGTTTTATGCTAAAAAAATTATCCGTAGGTTGTCCAGGTCTATATCTACAGCCATTTTGGCACAGTTCACCTATGAAAGGTGCGCCGCAGCCCAAAATTGCAAAAAAAACATTAAAACCCTCTGTTTTAAAAGTTCAAGGTCATCGATGTTGACATTATTAAAAAGCTCGTCACTAGTGCTTGTTATAATAAATACAGCTGTAGTGTCTGTGCCTATCTGCAACTGTTTTTACGCTAAACGAGCCAATAGCGGCAAAATAACCACTTTTAGGGGGTAGCCGTCTTTGACGCTCGCCCGCGCAGGCCTCTTGAACCTAGGGGGTCGGGACTTAGACCGCTAAAAATCAACGTTCAATGCGAAAAATTTCATATGCAGGTTGTACGTCTCAGTCTATCTCCAGCCGTTTCGTCGCAATTCAGTGTTGAAATATGCGCTGCAGCCAAAAATTGCAAAAAAATTACAAAAACCCCGTTTTTGGAGGTTCAAGGTCGTTCAAGGTCGTCGATGTTAATAAGTCTAAAAAGCCCGTAAGCAGTGCTTGTTATGCTAATCAGCAGGTTTGTACCTATCTACAATCGTTTTCACAGTAGACGAGCCAATAGCGGTAAAATAAAAACTTTTTAAATGGGGTGCCCCTCTTTGACGCTTTCGTTCGACATGACTCCCTTTACGCAACGGCACAAAGCTTTGTCACAAAAAACTAGAGTCCTTGGGGCAGCAACAGTAAAGATTTCGTGATCCTAGCATGTATCGTTTCAATACAAATCCAAAGTGTGACGGACAGTCAGACGGACGCCGAGACCACGGCTAAGACGCGCGAAGCATTCTGCTCATCTGCTGTCGCGCGTACAAATACGACATTTTACTGCCAATAGTATGATGACATGGTCAGGCAGGTGAAAAGGAAAACCCAAAAACTCAAGTTTTAGTTGATTGGAAAAGCTTATTCCGGTCGAAAACTTTTCAAATAGCAACTAAGAATTTGTTCTGTTTGTATCTTATTGTCTGTCACTGTGCCTGTCATCGTCATTTCTTTTGCCTTGATTGGAGAATAAACATACAATACTTACAAAATAAATTTTCTCATTTTTATCTTACACTGTTTCATTAATCTGAAATCTGAACAGGGGCATTGTAAGTTAAAAAAGTAGAGGGGCAATAACTGATATAGCAAATTTCCGACAGAAGCGATTATGGGACATGGGTGTTAATTTTTTTTATTTTGCCCCTAATTTTTTTCCAAAATGAGGGTTCTTAGCCCAAAATTTTGCATTTAATCCCAAATTTTTTCGACAATTTTCCGACAACCAAAGAATTAGGGGACAGGACAATATTATTTATTGCCTCCTTGCTCTCTCGGCCACGACGCCACTGAATCTGAGTATCTAAGTGCAAAATTAGCAGTGCTGGGGAAATTCTCGTTCATTCCAGAAAGTTATGTCACTTATGTGTATACTAAACACGCAGTCATTGGCCGACTTGGCTTTATCCAAACCTGACAAATGTGCACAGACCGCGACAAGCAGGTAGGTAGGCAGGTAGGTAGGCTTAGCTGCAGGCTAAATCCCACCTACCAGACAGACTACAAGGGCCGGTTAACATTAGCTTTTTCGCAAATAGGAAGTATAACATTATCACAACAAAAAAGCACAAAAGTTGCAATATCCGTTCATTCTAGAGCAGCATGATCAAAGCACTATACAGTACAGCTGCAGTTATTTGGGTGACAATGAGGGACGTGATGACGACGATGATGATGATGCTAATAATGATAGACCTAATGATGATGTCTTTGGGCGTGAGTGCTCAGCCAACGGTCAATGACGACGACGCTTACTGTCAGTCTAGAACGTTGGAAGAACTTGTGAAAGAAATCAGAGCAGACATAAAAACATCGTGCCAACCCAGCGCAAGCGCGAGAGGCATTCAGCAAATGAAAGAAGAGTTTATAACAGAAGTAAAGAACCTTCTTGGATCTCGTCAACAACCGTGCGCGTTCAACGTTGCCGACTGGTCAGCTTTAGGTGAGTTCAAAACATGCTCACTTCTTATCGGCAGATATTCCAGAGTAACGCGAATTTCCGACTGGGGCCATTGCGGGATACCATAGGCCTAAATGATCAGAAAGCAATCAGAGAACGTAAACAGCGACATTTTGCCCTCTTTCCACCTTTTACTAAATTCATAATTGATGCAAATACGAGTAATGAGAAAGAACCATAGATGTGATAAACGTCAAAAAAAATTATAATAAACGTTAATAAACGCGTTTATTAGGAAAAAGATTGTAAACGTTTGTAAACTAAAAGTAAACGTACAGAGCGTAAGTTCGAATATTAGGCTAATTATTTGGATAATTCCAAATTCCAATAAAAGTTTTTTCATTGTCAAAGAATGTCTTACTCCAGTTCTGTGACAACCGTTTTACAAAAGTGCCAAGAATTTATTCGCTTTAATCTTATAGCTACGTGAAAACTAAGTTGAGTTGTCCTGTCCACTAATTATCTTCGTCGCCGTTATAATTTTGCTTCGTTTCACTCATGTGATTTTTATTGAGATAAACGTTGACAAAATAATAAACGCGTTTACAAAGATTTTTTTGTAAACGTTGTAAACGTTTATCACATCTATGGAAAGAACAAAACCGCTAACTTTCCGAAAAGTCCGCCAGTAAAAGAAAGTGTGTCAGTGGTAATGTTAATATAAACAAGAAATTTGAGCTAACGCTCACGAGACGCGCGAAAGCCTATAGCAGTTCCTGTTGGCAAACTGTCAGTCTATTTCTAGCCATTTCGTCGCAGTTTATTTTTGGAGTGTGCGCTACAGCCGAAGATCGCAAAAATCAATAAAAACGCTTATTTTGGAAGTTCAGAGTCTTTCAAAGTCATCGATGTTGATACATCTGAAAAGCTCGTCACTAGTGCATGACGTCATAGGCAGCATGCCCATGCCCATCTGCAACCGTTTTCACGAAAGACTAGCCAACAACGGTAAAATAACGACTTTTACGGGGGTACTTTTCTTTGATGCCCTCGAGCGTAGGTTTCCTTGAACCGAGCAAATTGAGACTTGGACAGTCAAAATCTACGTTCAATGCTAAAAATTTCATATGCAGCTTGTTTATGTCTATCTCAATTGGTTTCGGCGCAATTTGCTCTTGAAATGTGTGTCACAGGCCGAAATCGCCAATAAAAATTCATTAAAAAACCCTGTTTCAGCGTTCAAGATCATCCAAGATCATTGAATTCGGTGGCAATCGAGAGCCAGTGTACGATTTTCTATTAGTGATTAATAGTCCTAGGCCCTATCTCGCACCGTTATTGAGACACAGCGACTTGATGGCTAAAAGTCTCAATTTTTTCCACCCCCTGTCATTTAGCGCTCTCATTCGGGGTGACCCCTTCGAATTTATGGAAAAGCTTTACGGTTCCTGAAACTGTAGTCTTTCGATGGTGAAGATTTGGTGATCTTAGCTTGCACCGTTTTGACTGATCCACCCGTGTGACGGACGGACGGACAGACAGACAGAATTGCGACGGCTAAGACGCGCTGAAAGCAGTAGCTGCTTTCGCGCGTAAAAATGGATGACATGGGCCGATACTTTTTTGATCAATGGTGCACGTGTCAGACGGACGGACGGTCAGATAAAGTTTCGTAATAAAACCCGTGTATCGACCGGTAAAAACGAACACAGAAGCACTGTAGAAACAAAGTGTTGTGATAAAAATCTGCGCGGTTGTCGAAGGACAAACAAGAGGCAAACGGCATTCTATTTGAAGTTAACTGCGGTTTAACAATATTGCTGTATAAGCCCATTATTTCGAACACGACTTTGTCTGCTTTGTAGCCAACTGCTTTCCAGTGCTGGTCCAGCAAAACCTCGACGGATTTAACGTCTTCACCCGTTCGTGGGAGCAGTTTAAAGTCGGATTCAACGACTCGAGAGGCAACTACTGGATCGGGAACGACCTGCTTCATCAGCTGACAACGAGCGGTCGCTACAAGCTCAGGTTTGACCTACAGGAACGTGACAGCGGCATCTAGCACTACGCCGAGTACCGTAGGTTCATCGTAACCAGCGAGGCATCCGACTACCTAATACAGGTATCCGGCTACTCAGGTAACGCAGGAGGAACTGGAGGAGACGGATTTTCCTGGCATGACGGGATGATGTTCAGCACGTATGACCGTGACAACGACCAGTTGAGCATTAACTGTGCAGCGGACTACGGCGGTGGATTCTGGCACAAGAGCTGCTGTCATGCCTGTGTGAACAGGCGCCTCGGCGGTAAAACTAACTACGGATGGTACGTGAATTCAAGATGGAGGTACATGCAGACTACGCGCATGTGGCTGACGTGCTAGAACAAGTGATAGTTCTCAGCTGACTGCCGCCGCAGTGCCACTGCAACCCCCTGGAGGCATCGTGGGTTGAAAAAAAGTAAGCGGGTCAGGAAGTTACAATTTTCCGACAGCCAGATGCAAATTTCTGACAGAGTAGATTATAGGTGCTTAAACTGCAAATTTTGCTCGCAAATTTTCCCAAGATGAGTTTTAGACACAAATTGTGCATTATTGGACGAAGATTTTCAGAAGATTTTCCACCAATTTTCAAACAACCCAAAAATTAGGGAAATTACCACAGTCATTGCTGCCCCCTCCGTCCCCTTGCTAGTGACTGCAACTGTAACCATCATCAGCGTAGCACGCGAACCTGCTTACTTAGTGGCTAACAACTAACAACATACTGTAATATTGTAGATGGGCATCATTGCTATGACCTCGTGTACCTGACTTGCTTAATGGAAACTTGACATTATTATGTTACATATTGTATACTCAGAGGACTCTATGGGGCTTTCGTTTATACGGCTTGGTTAAGATTTAATGCAGTTTACGCATTATGCAGGAATTGTTGTCAGACAAGACAAGACGTCTGAGCCGAGTTCCGACGATATGCGACTGTCCGTTAAGCTGCCGAACACCTTAGGCGTTGACAGTGAATTAGGTCACCACAATAGATTTTCTTGAGGCTTTTACGTTGAAAGTTCACAATGTGGTTATCCCTGCCATGGGGAACGTCCACACAAAATCTGTTTCCATGTTTTTTTGAGTTTTTGTGAGACAGTCAGACAGGCGTCGTGTTAAACGGCCGCATTAATAAGATTATAATAATAGCATATTATTAATGTCAGTTTGTTATACTATTACTATACTATTATTACAGTATTTAGTATTCATTTATTTCTTCATTTGTTTTAACAACACAAGCACCTTAACATACATTGTAGAGAGACAAATGTGTAATAAGTACCTCGGCTGACTGTTCACTGGTCTTTGACTTATCGTCTTTGTGTCGTCTCTTGCCGCGCGCCTGGTCAGTCGAGTCAACCGTTGTTGTCGTTGATGATGCGGGTTGTTGTGTATTTTGTTGCCTAGCAACCGTCGCTGTAACCGCTGTTGATGGTGCTGCTGATGACGACGATGATGGTGTTGTAGCTGGAGCTTCTGTACAGACACTTTGCTGTTCTTGCTGCTGCTGCTGCTGCGCAATCTGTTGTGTTTCCATGTCAGTTGCTATGAACTGCTGAGGCGCAATGACGTCATTGGTAGCTGCTATCGCACTTTCGATGACGTCATCGCTCCTCGCTATCTCACTCTTCCCGAAGATCTCAGAGTCCTCGGCTATGTCCTCGGCCTCAGAGACAGGCACTGGTGGAGTAGTCTCCAGCTGTTGGTCACGCGACACGGTGGTCACGTGCTCCACTGTGACGTCATCCTGCTGCCGTGCGGCGATGTGCGAAGGCTGCGGAATGACGTCAGCGACAAGTGGTTGTGACGTCACTTGGTCACGTGACGCTGTCATTGGCTGCTCGACGTCCTCGAGTTGCTGCGGTTGTAACAGTTCAGCTGTTTCACTTGTTGCTTGTTTATTCTGTACTGCCGCAGCATTATCGCCGCCGAGGAATACCTGCAGGGACCATACCGCACCCAGATTCAGCCAATGGATTAAGATTTTTATTTGTTTGAAAAATGTGCCAGCACAAGTGCTGCGAAAAGTCAGCAGCGGATTTACAGATTTGTTGCGAGCTTCTCGCGGGAAAATCTGCATAAATTTAACTAGGACTACATACAGCGCTGTTACGATCGAAGTTAGAGTTAGAATAGCCTGTTTTAGTGTTGATACAATTTTACAGATAAACAGCAAGAACTTGGCTAATGCAGTACAGCAAAAGAACAATAAATAAGACGCAAGTTGGCAGAAACTGTTCTACGTTCCACAGCTGTATGAGAGTACAGTTATTGTTCAGCATCTTTCTCAGAGTCTTTAGCTGCTGGATTGCGTTGCCTCGAGATACACGGATCATGGCACCGTCCACAAATTTGTTCAATCGCAAACTCCATCACTTTGACTTGCTGCAGATTTGTTGTACAGCGTGCTGTGCAACATGTTCCACAACAAACCGAAGTGATGGATATCTGGATTTACGAACAGTGAATATAAGAATGTGCGGGCGTATGAAAGTCATAGTCAAAGTACAAGTACCTGCTCCTTTTCGATCGTTTTCTCTTCTTTCACGTCATCATCCTTCTGTTTTTCTATCTCTTCTTCTTCCTGCCTGTCCTCCTGCTTGACCAGCTGCTTGTCCTGCTGTTCGTCCCGTTGGTCCTGTTGTTGCTGTTGCTGCTGTTCCTGTTGTTGTCGCGTGGTGTTGCCTGCCCAGGCCTCCGACTGTCCAATTGCTCCTGTGGACGTCGCACGCGCTTCCTCAATCTCCAGCAGCCACGCCGGCTTTTCACCGTCCTTATACCTGCCAACGGTCAATCGACAATCAGGTCTTAGTCAGGTACTGGCTCGCGACTGATATAACAACCCTTATTGTCAGACACCGTGCCCGTATCCGACTCTGAGTCTGCGTGCGTCCGCAGCACAGTTATTGTATATAGCAGTCCCGAGTCACGTCGCCTACCGGCTCGTATACTTGTAACTCAGCCTCAGACCCTCAGCTGGAAACGGGGCATATTTTTAAAAAAAAAACTTTTCTGAACTCTACAAAAAATAACGAAACAGAGAGTTTCTTAAGCAGGGTCCAAGGCAGCCCTGGGCAAGGCACGGTATACATGGTCGGGAAAGGCCACCAGAAGCCAAGAACATTGCTTTTATAAATTTAAAGCATTTTGTTTACAACGAACGCGAATTTATCTGACAATAATTGATTACAAAGTTTATTACAATATATTTGAAATGTAATTTATTTAGCCAATCTAGCAAGCAATCAAAGCTGCACATTTCTAAAATTTCAATTGGGCTCTACAGTTTTATGTTTGAGCTGCACATTTTGCTTGAAGTCCACCCTTAAAATACGTTCTGGCTAGAAACGAAAAAAGAAGAATGACGCTCAATTGCACTGAGCTACTGAAATAGTAACTTTTCTGTGACTTTGACTTTAAGCTCATGAAAACTGAAAAGGGCGGACTGATGCCCAAGAATTGAGGCTGTAGGCCAAGACCTGAGGGTGGATTTCTTCGGAAGGAGGTTTTCCATCAGCTCGAGAGTCTGGTGGAGCACTGAAAGCTTTGTTATCGGAATCCGGGCTGCAGCCACAGCCGCAAACGCATTTTTGGGCATGAAAAAACCATGAAAGTTAATGTAGCATGTATAACTTTTGTTAGTTTTACTGCACAAATTTGCATTCACAACTAAAACAGAGTACCTGGTGGTGGAAGTCTTTGGCTGTGCGGCGTCCTCCTCGGTCGATTTCCAGTGCATCAGCAGGCTGCGGGTGCGTCCCGTCTCCAGTTCAGTGACGTCATCCCACGACGATCCACCCGACGATCTCACCACATCCGGGTTCAGCTGCTGCGGATCGTTCTCCGCGAGAACTACAGTCGCTGACGACCGGTTGAGGACAGAGTCCCGTGATTCGCCGGGTGGTTTCCTGCCTGCTTCAGACGCTGCTGCTGGGGAGGACGGGGACGGTTTACTGAGAACTGCGTCCGGAGATTGGGTTCCGAGAGACTGGGCGGCTGGTTTTTTGGCTTCTGCGGACGGTTTCACGCGTCGAATTACGCTGTCTGTAGACGTAACATTCTGTGTCTGCGTTTAACACCGTATTTTATTAATAAATGTGACAAATGCACATAAAGCACTCGATTGAAAACTCGACGAATAAGCTTACAATAAATAATTAAGAACGACAATAATTTTTCACGCAACTACACAAAATCGAAACAAAGCCATCTAATTATAAACGATTGTTTATGCAGATACTGGAATGTACGGATAACACCAGATCATTATCTACGTGCACGTAGAGAGAGGCCAGGAAAGTACAGCGGTAGTGGTTGGATTTCCTTATACTGTGAAATAGGTCAACCGAGCAGGATATGACGATATTATTGAAAGATAATGGCTGAGCAGTATATAGGTCAAAAGATTAAAGGTTGTGTATAGCTGTTTATGAAAAACCCATCGCACAGCGGTTTAGAATCGCCTGTCGTATGAAATGACGCAGTGTTACCTGCCACCAGGTAACACTGCGAACCAGCCCCGCCTCTAGCCCAGCTAGACAGGCCGGTAGGCCTAGTCAATTCACCTCTCGGAGAAACGAAAGGCTGAGTAGACCTTGGTGTTGGTTATATACCTAAACGGTCTACTTGTCCGTTCCAGCAATACCTCTCAATCGTCAGTTCAACACCCTCCCTTTAGGCCACCAAGCCATGCAGCATAACCGTTTTAAGCAAACCTGTGTCGTCGTCCTCTGCTGTTGAAACGCACTGGCGACGTTGCGCGTTCGTCCCGTCTCCATCTCCATCGGTTTCTGCCATTCTCCGGGGTCCTCCGCCCTGACCACTCCGTCCAGTCTCCGCGGAACGTTCTCGGCAACTGTCTCGGCGGCGGCCGGCGTCTCCACCGCTTCCAGACGCTTCTTCCGTGAGACCTTTACCTCGTCGTTCTGAGTCGCCCAGAACCCGGCCAGACCTTTGGTGCGTCCGGGCGACAGTGGGCCGCTGCCCGTGCCGCTATCAGCAGTCGTGCTGCCGGCGGCTTTTGCGTCTGTCTGTGCTGCGGCTGCTGTGGTTGGTGACTTGGCTTCACTCGCTGCTGAGTTAATTTCCACGCGACCTCCGCCGCCGACTGATGTTGCCTTCTCCCGCGCTCGCCACTGGTCCGACACAGGCATCATTCACTGCGCGTCCAGTCGCACCAACCTTCTACTCTACAGAGACAAAATACACGCTCGATGACGACATGTCAACGGGGCTGGAAAATTGGTTCGAAATAAGCCAAGATTTATTTTTAAACAAGAAAGCCCAGCTCTCGCTAGAGAAGACGTAATGCAGCTCATACAGTACCTGTTGCAATACTGACCTTCAAGGTCATCCAAGGTCGATGATTTTCATCTCATCTAAAAGGCGTACGAAATTTCTTATTAGTGATCAATAACAACCTTGGCCCTATCTCGCACCGTTTAGCCACAATAGCGCGTACCGAATTTTAACGTCATCCATGGTCAAATATTTTCATGTAATCTAAAAGGGCCTACGCCACTTCCTATTAGTGATTAACAGTAACCTAGGCCTTATCTCTCACCGTTTCCGAGATATGACCTCTTTTCCTTTGAAAAACGCACATTTTTCCCACCCCTCCATTCAACCCCAAATTTGAAAATGTTCCCTTGCACTAGATCGCTTAAATTTTGCATGCCTAGGTTTACGACACATGGCTAAATATTCGTGTAAGAAGTTTTCTCTTATCACCTAACGCTTAGCCACAATACATCCGTTACAGATGACGACGACGAAGACGGACAGACAGACAGACGACAACGGTAACATAGACGCGTCAAAAAGGTAAAAATTTTAAAATTTCAAAGTTTGGCATTTTCTGGGTTTTTAAAAATTTGTAGCGCAATTTTTAACACAATATCAGAATGCCGAGTCTTGAGTTGTCGCTGCAAACAATGCGATCTTATTGGCAGTTTGACAAATGCCAGCAGTCAGTAAATTCCCTAGCCTAGAGAACTGTAACATAAACATTTACATGATTGATATACGAGTAGGCACGCAATGGCGACCAGTCTAAAGGTCACTGTAACTAGAAATAGGCCTATCAGTTTATGGGCTAGTTGCCGGTGAAATAAGGTTCACGGCCCTCCCCTTTTTAGACCTTTGGCCAAACACCACAGTCACACGCAAATTCGCAAGTACCGGTAAGTTATTATTCTTATCGGCCCCACGAGCTATGCAGGCCTAATGTTAAGAAAATGTCTCGAAATTATCCAGACTTTTGTCATAGTCAATACCTCATTTTCTTCTCGAGGCGTCACGAGATCTGAAGGACTACAATCATCAACGAGCGCATCTTACCTGGAGGCCCGCTGTAGCAGCTACGGCAGATATGAGCAGACTGAGGCGTGGGGAGGTTCAGAGAATGATGATGAGACGGATGCTGAACTGATTGTCTACAATGCCGTGAACAGCTGACATCCGACAACAGGAGAAGCAGCAGACAGAACTCACGGCAAAGTTCACATGCTGCTCACAGGACGCGCAAACGTCCGACAGACAGACAGACAGACTCACATGCCGCGCCTATACGGGCACTCCATCCTTATGTCTGCGGCATTCAGCCTGCACGGCTGCTCCTGGTACATCGACAGAGAGACGCTGCTGTATAAAAAGTAAGCATGGCGAGCCGTGCAGTGCGCGGAGGCGGGCGGACGCATGCCAGTCAGTCAGTCAGTGAAGCCATCAGCGCGGTGAGATCTCGGTGAACAGCTGTGACGAGATACGTCGTCAGCGCGCGAGCCCAGCAGCGGCAGCAGCAGTAGCAACAGCAGCGATGCGAGGCCCTGCATCAGCTACTGCTGTTGCTGCTGATAACGCTACACCGCCGGCATCAACAAAACACACAGGCAAGCGCCGATGCAGTGCCGACATCATTTGCGGCCGTCCGTTCTGTTGCTCAGCATCGGCACTGTAGTGTAGCGTTAGCAGCGCCGTTATAAGCCTTAATCTATCGCAGAGAATACCGGGCAATATAATATATATACAACTTTATTCACCATAATACAATGATAGCACAGTTAAACAAAAAAAAATAAATCTTAACTAAACTTAATTAATAATAATAACAACGAAACCGTCAGTAAAACTGTCAGTACTCAGTAAGCATAACCATGTTAGACTTCTTCAACGTTGGATAATTTCAACATTACTTTAACACTTCGTGTCGGTACGATTTCGCTGGGTAGTCTGAAATTAAAATACATTCGACATTCGTTTACAATAACACTGTTTGATGTACAAAATAATTTAATTAAAAATCGCATCACCACAAAGTCTAAACTTCGATAGTCAGTTTTAGTTAATGGACAAACCTTTAGACCATACAGCAGAGCGGGCAGGCATTTGCTGTGAACTAGGTGTACTATTACCTCCTCGGATGCAGTTCCTCCCAATTTACCAAAAATCGAGTTGACTGACCGGTAAAAAGAACGTTTGGCATGGTCCGGAGAACATAATGCCATATAAACTGTAAAACACCACATATTTATGTTGTTTAAACAGCTTTAGCATTATTCACAGTTTGTGGATGTGCTCATTTTTCTGAAAAGTTTGTTATAATTGTTTTTTCGAAACCCCCGTGTTTCTCCGCACTCATTGTTAATCAAACAGCATAATTTATCGTAATTTATCGTTAGTTAATCAAACCATTTTGACAAAATTCTTTTTGTGCACCGGCAGACGAAAGCAGCATGCAGTACAACAGGAATAATAAGAGTCAATATTAAGGCTTTTGAGTTTGGACATCAAGTGACATTGATCTTCTGTGCTAAAAATTATGAAAATTGGTTATGCAGGATCTGGCGAACTATCACGATGAATTTGCTATAATCTGTTTTTTGGTTCGCGAGTTATGAAGCACATACAGGACAAACAAATGGACGGACAATTGGCGCATAATGCGGCCTATACAGAAGGGCCGGTGCGTATAACAAGCTGCAGTACAGGGTGAGATATGGCGCTGATTTCACTGGAGCTCATCCCGGCACCGAAAAAGCTCTAGCGACGAGATTTCGTGCAGTTCTAATTATAGTCTGTGAGGTCGCCGCGCATAGAAGTGAGCGAAGACGATGCGGTGGCGCCTGCTTGATAAGCTCGAATTACTACTTACCAGAGTCTAGCTGCATTCAGCAACACTGTAGGTTTACTGCAGGCGTCTAATACGTAACGCCAATAGATATAGCTCGCTAGTCTCCACCAGAAATCTCGTTATCTGTCTGTACAGTTATTGAACCCAGCTGGTCCGACGTATTTGAGCTGTATATTCTTCGTATAGGACGCAGCAGGGAATTAGATGGCACTACAGCACTGATCCAGTGTGTTCGATTTCATCCACAACACTGATGTTGGGTCGTGGTTACACACAAAATGAGACATTCGCAAAGACGTTCCGCAAGTTTAGCGTTCTGTGTTGTATATGTGACCACGTGCACAACGTGCGCAGTTTTCTTTTTCTCATTTCCTTCACTAAATCGCACTATTCGTCCGATGTCGACCGAGAATTTTTGTCAATTCTTTCAGACAGTAATATCCTACTTCGGCCTGTCAGGTGTTTGCTTATGCTGATAGTGATAACAGTGAAAGTGACGCTGATTAAAATTAGGCCGATATTATTGTGCTTTTTGAAGCAATGTTCGGGTCAGCATATAGCCCACCGTTACCGTTTCAACACAATGAAACTAAAACCTGTTATCATAGCGTATTTTTAAACATGTACACATGTAACTTTAATGTGGCAAATCACTACAAGCCGGATCTCTAACGTTTTGCTACCTTTGGCAGGAATTGACGTTTTGCAGTAGTTTTCGCAAGAAAGCACATCGGCCTAGTAATCGAACCGTGCATGGTTGCTAGCCAGCAGTAACGCATGCCGTCGCTTGGTCAATATTCTCGGCGTTTGGACCGTTGGATGCAGTACAGTACGCTATACAAGTGCACGGTATTGTTCATTGACGTGAGCGTGTGCTCTGTACGACTGTTCACATTAGTTCTGCACTGATCAATCAAATGCTGACACTGACAGTGACATGCCAAACATGCGCTGCAGCTTATACGCATGTACGCCCTGCGCTGCTGCTGCAGCTGCTGCCATTGCTGCAAAATGCGCGCTTCTTGGGAATAAGTTCCAACCACTCAGTTCGGAGATATTTCAGTCAGTCATTACTACAATTTATTAGCGCTGACCGCGATCTTATTGCTGCACCACGACGTCTGTCTCGCATTTCGGCTTTTGTGTGGCGACCTAATTTACTCCCAATGCCTGGGTCGCCTGGCAACTAAACGGACGGACGCACAATCACGTGTGTCGGCACTAGATGCCTCCATCTTTTTCTAGTCTAAGTTAAGCTATGTAGAACACTCTCAGAGTTTCTCTCAGGTATGCAAGCAGCAGTAGAAGAAACTGATGGCGCGCTTTGCAGCTGTTACCTGTACATTATAATACAATGCGCTCAACAATTGTGTTACGCGTACACGAGTAGCGCACACAATGAGTGACCGAATGTTTTATGGACTTAGTTAGGCAAACATCCTTGACTCAGCTCCAATGAAATGCGGTCAGTAGGCCTAACTGCACACCTGCCCTGGCCTCTGGCACATACCGCGTTCACGAACAGCGTTTGGTTTCCGATCTTTTTCTGTCGCCACTCCATGGACCGGTAATTGCTATAACGTTTCTTACACGAGTCAGACTTGAAACCATGCGGAAGCGTTTTACGATCTCAAAAGTGGCAGCTGATTGGCATGAGCTAATGATACCGCAGCGCACTATGCAGCCATTTATTGCCCTCCTCAGGGAACAATTATTAGACTCGCGGTTTGCAGCTAGCAGACATACTATCGCCCTAATCAGCCACACTAGGCCTTCATCCGGTAGCCCGTAAGCTACTACTTATTCCCCGTCCCGCTGAGGGTAAAAGGCTGAGATGACCTGAGCACACTGTTTCAAACTATTCTGACGTTAATGGGCCACGCACGAGTTTTACTTAAAAGTCGAAAATGTAGCGATATGATGATGACCGATATCGACTGCTATATGTAATACCAATCTTGTGGAGCGGCATCAAGCGACGAGTGGCTCCAGTGACGTCATGCACGGTCCGTGGTCATAAGCCGGTAAGGTCTGGAGCCTTTCTCTTAAGCAGCTGAAACATTTTATTTTGCACTCATAGGCACCTAAAACGGTTTTTCCTTGACAAACGATGATTTAACAAAAATGCACGGTATTGGTGTAAACATACGGTTATGTAGTGCGAAAAGTGATATTAACGGCCATATCGTGTCTGCGATTGCTACTACGCCCATGGCCTCGGTGGCCATTCCTGCGACGCATCTCTTGGCCTACGTCTATTGGCGACAGCCAACGGCCGCGGCGCTCTGAAGACGCTACACGCCGGTCCGTACGATCGACCGACCAACCGTCGCAGACAGAGACGACAGACGCACAGAGAGTGGGAGGGATAGAGCGAGGAAGCGACAGAAAGGGGAGAGGAGGGTGGCGCAGTCAGCAACGAGCAGCAGCAGCAGCAGCAGCAGCAGCACTGGTCAGTGAAGGATGCTGCTGCATGGCTGGACAGACCGACGTGTCGCATCAACATAAACATGGCGTCGCCAGTCAGCCATCCAGTTAACTGTCGTCGTGTTTCTATAGCGTCGCATTAACTGCTGCAGGAACGCACGACGATGACGTCGCAGACTCACCTGTGTGACGCCATCACGGCGTGATTAGCCGCATCATGGACAGGTAAGAATGAGTTCTACCGACTGGCGCTGCTAAATGTTCAGCGTTGTCTGGGAGTCTGTGTGGATTGTCTTAATGCTCACTTGTTGAATGTCGTAACACTTTACTAGCCTAATTTGTATGGCGTTTACGTATTAAGCTTCCATACATATCAGAAGCGATCAAGTGACGAAGGCGTCGTTACGTCAATACATTAATTATGATTTCAAAAATTAATTAAGCCATCATAAATTTTACCACAGAGAGGTTGTTTTCCTCTTTTTGTTTTCCTACTTTTTGGCTATTTCGTTGTAGTTAAACATTGCCAAAAGTATCCATCCACAAAGGGCAAAATGAACTCACTTGGCACAAGTTGCTATGATATATAGGCCGGCGGATATTGTGAATTTGTGATCGTGGGATGTAGACCGATTCTCTAAAGGCCCTTCGCCTCGCATATGGTGCGATGAAATGACGTATAACAAAACTGAAGTTACGGCATTAAGACGCTGTATAATGTGTACTATGTTTTTCTCGTGTTATTTGCGTGTTTGTGTCTATAGCCACGACTGGGTGCAGATAGTCGAGCCGTTGTCACGAGACTTCATTTACATCAACCTCGAGACTGGCGAATGTCTCTGGGATCCACCCAAAAACACCGCGTTGTACGTATTATTGACTTTCGTTCAGGCTGCTTAACATTTTATGGCTAAAGCGGATGCTCAGTGTTTTAGTCATTACTAGTCACTAACTGTACCCTTGACTTTTTGCTGCGAAGACTTTGTGTATCGTTTCATCATAGAGCGTGCGACTCTGACTTTCCGTTATTGTAGGTCTATTACAAATTAAGACTTAGACGAGATATGGGACGGCAATACCGTCAAACGGACGGACGGGTGGAACGCGTTATGCGATTGCGACCTCTTACTGGAACGGCCGGATATTAAAGCAAGACAGTACTCAAAGACGACTCGACGAGGAATTTTTGCAGTGGGAAAAAGAAGAAGCAGACGATAGCAATAAAGCAGAAGTGTAGGTTTACGTTTATGTAAAACGGACTTGGTAAGAGAGAAAGCGGCGTCTGTAAGCTTACAGCTAATGTATAGAATGGGCATCAGTGAGTCCTGCAAATTGGTTCAAAAATTAAAAACTTAAAAAAAACGTCAAAAATCCAAACTGTAGGTTTAAAGATGTTTTTATTTATTGTACAATTTGCAAAGCAGATGACATTTAATCTCATATTTTAATCGTGATTTTTCAGTTATGGATTTCCGCCACTCACTCAACAAACAACGATGTGACATGGGGAACGGTACATAGTACCTATTATGTTCTTCTTGGGTCTCAAATGTGCGTCTTTTCTTCTTAGTACACTGCAACCGCAAAAGCTTTCAAAAACATTTTTATGCCTTAGAAAGGAAACACGCAAAAAACGTTACCTAAAACTTAGTTATTTCAGCCCATGTTTAGTTGTCTTTTCGCCGATATCGTGTGCTCTGTGCATTTGATTAATTACTGAATGTATTAATTTAAATTTTCAGCAAGCAATCGAACGAGAGCGAGTGGTGGGAGCTGTATGATAATAACTCGGCGCGGTTCTACTACTACAATACACGCCACCAGAAGACTGTTTGGCACCGGCCTCAGGGATGTGCCATCATTCCATTAGCCAAGCTACAGGTAGGAATACTAGGCTGCCACGTCATCATCAATCATTATCGATCGATCGTCATTTTCTTTATTGCTCGTCGACGACATTGCACGCAGCAACAAAGCTTCTTTTTGTCGCTATCAATTAATCAATCGATGTGTTTATTTTAGGTTAAAGCCCATAAAAGCAAAAACAGTCGAAAACAGACAGACAGACACAGGCACAAAAAACAGCACACAGATAAATGTAAAAGAACACAAAAACAGGCCAACTGCGAACTTTTACCATCGCAGACTACACCGTGTTAAAAGGCCAAATAAATAAATGAAATACACTGTGTCTCAAAAAAGAAACCTCGACATTGTGGATCGTAACTTGAAAGTGGATTACTAGATTTTAATGATTTTCGGTGTAAGTATTTCTGACACAATTGGCCATTAAATGACTGCATAAGTTTTACCTTACCAAACGTGTGTTTCTGCACTACCTGATAAAAATTGCTGTTTTTCGCAGGTAATGCAGAAACAGAAGTTCGGTAAGGTAAAAACTTGAACGGCTCTCGAATCGTTAGTTGTGTCAGGAATATTCTTTATAAAAACTGCTGAAATTTGATAATACTTCTCCAGATTAAAATTCATAACGTTAGGGATGTTTTAGACATTTTTTGTTTATTTTGACGCCTATTTTATGTGTTCCGTTTTTCCGGGTAGTGTAGAAGGACATGTTGTGTAAGATGGTCACTTGATGAAGTAAACTCCAGCCAAAGAGACCAGTACTCGATTAAATTACCACGAAGGGATGGAAAGCTGAGTTGACCTTGGTGTTGATTATATACCCAGATGGTTTACTTGTATGCAGACAGTCAACCATCCAAGTAGTAACCACTCCCGATCGGGAATCGAACTCAGAACTTTTTTGTCATCAGTCTGACATCTTGTCGTTACGCCAGCAAGCTAGATTTTTTAGCCGAATTTTTAAAAAAATAAATCCGGTTGAGCCAAACTTACGGCTGATATTCAGATTAACCGAATTTTGTCGTAAACAAAAATTTGCGGCTAAGTTACGGCTATTTTTCGGTTGAAATACAGTTACAACACTAATTTCTCGTGGCACATGAACAGTTTAAATATTTTTGACAGGTTGAAGTACACAAAAATTACGTTATTATATTATGTGCATGCTGCTGTGGCTTTAGTTAATTTGCAACTAAGACTTTAGAACATTATACGTGATCCATTTTTGTCATAGCAGACTTTTGATTCACTTCATCCTCGGTGGTGTGAATTGGATATAATAAAAAGGCAAACTAAAACGAAGGTTATTCGAATTTTTTTGCGGCGGCTAATGAATTTCAGAAATTCGGCAGCGATTACGGCTAGCCACATTTTTTTGTCGGCGGATTATTTCGGCCGATCTGGATATTTGGCGGCGGCTACCTACACCAAGTCACCCTAAAGTGATGCGGTGTATGCAGACGTTAAAGCGTCGTCGTCATTCGCAGTCGAGTGATCGCAGTAGCGGTGATGACTTCGCCCTGCAGTCGACTGATGTGAAAGAAATCTCAACACAAACCATCAACGACACTCACCTACAGGTGATCAGCTCTACTACATGCTAGCCTGCTATAAGATTAGATGTGATCGAATTTACGTATATATGAGATAGTATACGATATAATGAAACAAACTTTTACTTTGGCTGTAAGCAAGAACGTTAAAAATGTATTCGATGATGAGCTAAATATTTATACTTCAGAGATGTATGGTTTTGAACATTTTTATCTAGTAATTTTTTTCTTTTTCCATAATTTTGATTTTCGATGAATATTTACTACGACATTAGTTTGTTATTGCGGTTTTCGTTTAGGCACGATTTCGTTAGCGGCCATATAACGGCCATAGTTACTGCTCATGAATGCGTTTTCCGTCGTCGTGTTTTAGCATTCTGTCTTCGTATCTTTTACTGTGGTATTATGCAACGGCGTTGTAGGTTAAAAAGCAGGCAGGCGAACCAAAAAGTTGCTTTTTTCCGACAAACATTACAAATTTCTGACAAAAGAGATTATGGGTGCTCAAACTGTAATTTTATGTTTAAATTTCTTCAAATGGGTGTTTCGGCTTAAAAAAAATTGCATTTTTGGACGAAAAGTTTCAAACATGAAGATTTTTTGACAGTTTTTCGACAGCCCAAAATTTGAGAGAAGAAAGGGGGGAAATTGTCTCCTGTTGTCTGCGTCACGACGGCATTGGTATTATGCATGAGTTGTGACTTGTGAGTGAATATACTACTGCTGTGACGTTCAGACTCCTGAGACAGAGCGCCGGCGGCAACAACACGACGCCGATAACGTCAGCAACGACGTCATACGCGCCGACCAATCAGAGCAGCGTTTGTCAGCAGCTGTTTCCCAGTCTCCCCGCGGCTCAACGTCATCAACATCATCATCGTCATCATGTGGTGTAACTGCATCATCGTCTGACGATTTGTTTGAGCACAACGACCAGCGTGGAGGAGATACACGGGAGAACAGTGCTCCAGCTGTTGCTGCTGCTGCTGCTGATGATGATGATAATGAAACTGAGGTTACCGGTGCCGATCGACCTCGAGATACGGCCAATACAGGCAATTGCTAAATAAATGCCGTAAATAAAATTCCTATTCATTCTCGGAATTAGGAAAAAATTAGTAGTAAGACTATCATTAAAGATTAAGTAAGACTATCATTAAAGATTTCACCACACGTCATATGTGTCGCTACACTACCTAGTGAAATATCAGTGCCTCAAAGCAAGAATTGAAACAAGACGATATCTGTAGCAACACATTGTAAGAAATTAACAACAGAATACAATCTGTTTATTGTCTCAGTTATTGTCCAAAGTAACTGTCACATTCCGCAGTTTTTACATCAAATGCTCAATGTGTCCGCCTTGCTGCTAAACGATGCACTCAAGCTGGCGACGCCACTGACCAATGGCGCAATCAACCAAACGCTGCAACGGTTCGCTCCACTTAGCGCTTCAGCTGTTTGATTGTCGTGAATTGTCGATGTTGGTAGACCATCCGTTGAAGGCCCCCCAAAGAGCATAATCGACGGGATTTAAGTTCTGGCTGTTTTGAAGTCACATGTGAGGCTTAATCAACATTGGTCAGTGTCGTCCTCCGCTTGAGTGCGATGTCTGACATTTTGCAAGGTAGTGTAGCGACACATGTGAGGTGTGGTGGGCTCTTTAGTGATGGTGTTACTACAAATTTTCTCTTAATTCTGACAGTGAAAGAATTTTGAAAATCGGTTAATATTTCATGAAGTTTATGGCATATAAAAAATTTGTGCCATTTTTCTGACCCACCATGTATTTTTTATGCGACCGTACTAGACCATATTGCCATGAAATAAATTTCGTTACACTCGCATAATACACTGTAGACCGTGGTGAAACCTTATGTATGTACAGGCGGTGAGAGTGAGAGAGACAGTGCGCAGGCAGTGAACAACTCTGTAACACCACAGAGACCGCTATCGACGTCTCAGTTAGTCGCCACTGATCATCACCCTACTGCTGTCAGTTGCACCGCTAGACCGGGTGAGGTCCCACGTGGCAGCGCGGCCGCCCACGTCACTACGTTCCAGATCACCCCGACGCTGCGTCAGCGCGCCTTCCCCCGCACCAACCCAGCCTACGTCGGCACCTACCGCAGAGACGGTCTGCCGCCGGCGTACCGACGCATTGACAGCTCGACGTCGACGACGCTAGGTGTCGCCAGCGAACTTCATCATCATCATCATCAACATCATCACGCAACGTCACCGGCGACTGCACTGAACCACAGGAGACCCAACTCTGACGGCGTTCAACGTGCACTGATCCAGCACACGGCCGACGTAGTCTACGTGTCAAATGCGGCAGGTGCACGACGACTAACCAGCAACTCGTCCGGCGGGCATCAGTGCATGACGGTCATGGCGCATCAGCGGCTCAATGACAGGCCGTCTTCTACGTCGTCGTCAGGGGGGCTGGTGATGAGACGTCTTCAGTCGGAAGGCAGTGGCGGTGGTGCCGGTACTGCAGCGGTTCACGTCGTCGCCGCGGACTGTCGGACGTGTAGTAATGATGCTGCCGGTCCGCCAGCTAATCGCTGTCCTCACGACGTCAGAATGTCTGCCACTACCGCTGCAACGAGGCGCCAGTCGGAGCCGGACTACGTAAACGTCATGAACCGTCAACATCATCATCAGCAGCAACAGCAGCCAGGCGGGTGCTACGTCGATGACGGCGACTGTATGACGGAGCTGGTGCCGAGTGCTATTTACATGAATCAACACGAGCTGGCGATCGCTGGCCGCTATACTTCACGCTCGACGTGCAACTTCATGGACCCGACCGCTAACGGTAACTCACTCTACAC
>Ga0209671_1001074_pt1 | contig 21541 bp, 12 predicted proteins | sample WorMetHERISLAND2_2_FD_187401 | JGI IMG/M metagenome (GOLD analysis project Ga0209671, IMG submission 187401) | Marine gutless worms symbiont microbial communities from Max Planck institute for Marine Microbiology, Germany - Olavius geniculatus... | ecosystem: Host-associated > Annelida >... | reverse complement strand
TGGTAAACAAAGTAAATAAACACAATATGACGTAACAATGACGTCACAAGGCACTACTGCGAATAAGTAAGTAAGCTTAGCTATTTTATGCTACGAAATTGATATCTTTATGTGTTGCCTGTTCTCCGAGACCACTGCAGCTTTGACAGTGTTTGTTTTGCTAGGGGGTAATGTGGTCACACAATAAAGGTGCGGTAGGTGGAAGAACTTCAGGTTTACGCGCCGTAAATTTCTGCTTGCAACAGTGAAAGAATGGTTGAAATCGGTGCTGAATTACCGAAGTTATCACAAAAATAAAATTGGGTATCCGTTTTTTTTGGAACACCCTGTATATTGTTGATTTGTTGTTTTAATCGTGACAGTTTTTTTGACGTTTTTTTTGTATGGAGTCAATTTTTGTTACTTATTTTTCATTTGACTTGGATGCATTCCTGTTTTGAACTTGTGATTATCAGTGGGCGTTGTTGCATGTGCATTGGACATTAAAAGTTTTTTTAACACTTTCTGAAAGCTTCCCATTTTGTGATGCATCGATTCATTGGCAGTTAAATCATTTCAGAGCAGAAAACACGTTTTGTTTTTCTGTCAGAAACTGTACACAGCATTTTATTGAACTTTCAGTGTGCATGCTGCAATAACCCTGAATTGTGTGACTTTTCTAAAATAGCCTAAAATACACAAATTCACAAGATGCACTAAATGACAACAGAACATGCAAATCCTATTATAAACCATGCTTGTTGTTGCTGTAATCATTATATCGTGTAAGACAAGAGGTGAGCCCTTGCTATTCAGAATGTTTTATATCCTCAGTAAACATGGTCATCATTTATTATGTACAGCGTCAAAGGAACTTCTACTTTCAAGTAAATGAATATTCAATTTTTTGTTGCCATGCACTACTATCTTCTCGATACAGACATAAAACAGTTAGTGATTTGTAGCAGGAACAGGGTCTCACACGAGGTTGCAAAATTTATCGTCCACTTCCCAACTGCAACCAAGTACTCGGTTCCTAAAAACTTCCTCTCCTTTCGATGGGCCTGTACGACAACTTGTACCAACAGATGACGGACTGTGTATGAGTGAACTAGAAATTTGGGGCAGGGCCCAATGTGAGGCTGCCTGGTACCAAAAGTCCAATTAGGGGAAATCTAAAAACACTACCTGCTAAACCAATCAATATGGATCTCGCTGAAATTCCGAGTAAGGGTCATCCTTCCCTTAACTTTGGTCTTGGTCTGCTCTCTGTGTTCAGAGAAGTGGAAACTAAAAAAGAATAAGAAAATGGGCAACCTAACAGACATTCCATAATACAGAAATATGAATTTTCCGACAACATGACTTCCCAGAATAGTAAACGTGTTGCATTCACACAAGGTGCGATGTGCAGTTGTGCACTGATGGCATGTTACTATCTCCTTATATTGAAAGCAACAATTCTGCTGAGAGCTGCAAACTGCGGCAGCTGAATCAGTCGACCTAAAATCATTACCGGATGTCAATAGAGAGCCGAAAATACTTTAACTGTGCCATTTCAATTTGACAGGTTATGTATAACTGCTCGTCCTGCACTTTACACGTTGGGTGTAACCATAGTAGCAGTGTCGCCAGCCAAACCCGACGTCTTCGACACGGCCTTCCACGGACCAGCATCCATTGCAATCTAAATGCTGTGCAATGAAACGAATCATACGCTACGGATAAAGCGAATGAACAGAAATAAATCGCAATCAACACTAACGTTAGAAAGTAATAAATGCCCAGCAATTTAGTATCAATTACAAACGAATCAAATCGACGGCGGAACAGTATGTTGTTGGTGGTTGTTCACCACTGTGAAACAGCATGACTCATTGCGTGATGAAATGCCGCATCGTACCTCCGCGCAAAGCATGCTGGTCTGTAGGTGGCCGTGTCGAAGATGGTGCTTTCCATAATGAAGTGAGCCTGTAGTCGAATATCTAGAATTTTTTAATGTACACTGTGTTTCACAAAAAATGGACACTGAAACTTCTTGTTATAACTGCAAGAAAACGGCTTTAATATCGAAAAAACGTTGGTACAAGCAATCTTCACGTACGACTAAAGTTATAGTAAATGTTCGAAATGTTATCCTTTGGCCTTGACACAGGCTTTGAGTCGTTTCCTCCACTGGTCAATGGCCTCGTCCATAATCATCTGTTCCAAGTCAGCCCAGACCTTAACAAGTCGCTGCTTCAGTTGCCATGGAAACCGTGCAGCTGGTACTCGGCCCATACCAAACTTTTCAAGCACAATGAATCCGCAACTGAATGGCATTACACTGTGTGAAATATCATTTTATGCGAACTTATTTTGACAAATTTATGCCGACCTGCCGTACGGGAACGGTTTTTTATGAAACACAGTATACATATCTGTGGGTGCAACAGATTTGCAGTTCTGAACTGAAAATCAAATAGACGGAAATAACGGCAATGACATGAAGATCTGCACAGTACTTCAAAGTGACATCATATTCAGGAAGTGGGTTCAACATCGGGCACACTGTCATCGTCCGGAATTTCCTCCGGTATTTCCCCAACATCGTCATCATCAACAACCATTGTTGTCGTGGTTTCAGTGTCCTTCTTTGCCTTACCATCCGACTGGTCTTTCCTTACCTTCTGTTCTTTGTATGCTAACAAATAAAATTAAACAAATATATTTACTACATTTCCATAAAAACATGCTATGGACAACACAACAGGTGAATGTTAACAACAACCCTCAGTTCCCTGTTTTTCCTAGGTTAATTCAGTTCACTAAAGGTTAATGTTCAGGGCTGGGCAATTGTTGAAGCAGACCTGCTAAACAGTTTCCCTGCCATGCAACCAAAAGCACCAGTATCAGAACTTCAAATACCCCACCACATACCAAAAATACTTTGGGGTTTTAGGGCAAAAACAGCCAAAAGCCCACCCATAACATAATTACTTTAAAATTACTGGTGCAGATATATTAAATCAACAGAGTGTGTGCAACAAATGTAGTTGCACACTTCTGGCTGTGTTAATCTCCCAAATCAGTAAAATTTAAAAAAAAAAAAAGTTACATCATTGTCATGTAAAGAAATGTAATTAAATTGAAAAACTCATCTGTTAATCACTTTCCTTTCTATATTTATTTCTGCAGTCACTATTCAGCACTGCTCATCAAAATCACAAAAACATTCTAGGACGAGGTTTGGCTAACAATCTAACATTATTAGTACCACTGAGAAAAGGCTATCAATAAGTAAGTAAATAACAAAGTAAGTAAGTAAGCAGTATATTAAACACTAGTTTCAGATACCTTCCAAACTGCGTTTCAGAGGCTCAACAAATCGTTCAAATTCCATCTCTTTCATTGCATCCAAAACATCCTGTCCGGAAATTGTCTTGCGCTTGTGCTGCATTGCAAAGTTGTTGGCGCTGTCAACGCAGTTTCAAATGCAGAACAATGCACATCCATTGTAAAACTACAATTATTAGAGCTGTCAAGTTAATGCATTAATTAATGCATTTAAGTGTTAATAAATTAACGTGCGTTAAAAAAATTAAATGCATATATGAAAATTTATGGTAATTTATTTAAATTTGCTAAATTCTGTGACGGAAAAGTTCCAGTATTCTGTTAAATTGCGGTTATTTGACAATCAAATGAACTTGAGTAACTAAATTGTAGTTGCCATTCATCACTACTGTAAATAAATAATTATTCCGACGACAGGCTAACAGAAGGCTTTAGACTATGTTAGTGATTACCAACTAAAGTCAGCTTGTAAGGATGCCATCTAAGATTACCCAAATGATTTTTGCTGTCTTAGAGGACTGATATCATCACATCGTCCTTACACACAGTTGTAAACTGGTAAGTTTTTTTACGTATATATATTATTAACAATCTATAAAATGCAAGGGGCATTCAATAAGTGGTGCAACAATATATAAGTCAGAAAAGCTTTTCAAAATCTATACACGTACAGTTGCGTGATCTTGAAGTGGATATGACGTCACTAGCATTTACGACATCAAAAAGAGTTAAACAGAAACAATATGCTATATGGTCAAATTGCTAAACTGCAGTAGAATTAGTTAGCTAGGATAATCAGTTTTTCCAGATCAGGCTCAAATTGTCTCATCACACCATCAAACCATGCAGACACATATATACACGGTGTTTCATAAAAAAGGGACCCCCTTTTCTTTCTTTCATCATTCACTCAAATGACGATCAATTTACATGAGATTTTTACAGTTGTAGCTGAATAAATACTAATTCAAAATATTTAAACAAAATACGTCAGTTGATTAAATATTCTTTGCTAGTCGTGACGTAACACAGACTTCATAATATGTCATGGGTGCAAACTTGCTAGTCTCAACCGGTGCTGTTAGTTGCTTCCCTACTCCGATGGTAAAAAATCTGGTTCATTGATGACAAATTTTTGAAGTTTTACAGTGGCAGTTACAAAAAACGTGCAAAGCGATTGCATTTATGTGTCTGTGTAGATAACTGGATTTTCACATGTTCGAGCAAAACAGTGCACTAGCACAATGAGCTTGCAATATTAGTTGCATTTTGGGGTTGCGAGACACCTGATTTCATGTCCCCATGTTGCTCAGTGCTGACACGATAAACATTTTTTAATAGCAAACCAGATTAAGCTCACCATCGAAGCAGGGTAGCAACTGACAGCACCAGCTGAGACAAGCAAGCTTGTACTCACGACACATTATGACATCAGCATTACGTCACAACTAGCAAAAAATATTTAATCAACTGCTATAATTTGTTTAGATATTTTGAATTAGTATCATTTCGGCTACAACTGGTAAAAATTTCATGTAAACTGATCATCATTTGAGTGAATTATGAAAAAAAACAATTTAAAGGGGTCCCTTCTTTATGAAACACCGTGTATACGTTGCGATCACATTTCGTACCAGGAAGTAGAGTAGAGAACAAAGACGCTGGCAGCTTTGGAAATAGCAAGTCGAGCATCCTTGGACACGTTCACTCCCTCCGGCAGCTGCAAATTACAACACAATCAAAATACTATGTGCATCTGCGTGTGTGACTGACTGTGCAACAAAAAGTCAGTTCAACTGCAATAGTTAGTCAAATGCCATCCAACAGAGAGAGATACACATCGTAAAGCAGTGTACTGAAGTCACATTTGCAACGCAACTCTTAAAATTGCTTGACTTCCATTAAGCACTTACTTAGCCACAAGCAAAGTTTAGTTTTATAAAACTAGACAGTCATTTATGTTCGATGAGCTATGACACAAGTCATTATTATCATTATACAATGGCTGGATGCCAAGCCGGATTTGCAGTCATATAATACTCACAAAACTGCTAACAGTACAGAGCTGCTTAATTAAGCAGCCGCAAGCAGCTAATTGGTCACAGCCAATGTGACACCATCTTTTATCACTGAGTGGACAACATAAAAATGTTACAAGTTTTAGGGTAACAACAAGGTTTGGGGTTAGGAATAGAGTAACACATAGTGGTAGCACTATTTGACAGTTTCAGGTGAAACTAGTAAGGATGTTTATGCTAGTTTTTCGTTAGGGTAAGGGATGGGTTTTCACTTTTCAGTACCAAGAACTACCGAAAACGTTTTCTGTATTTAGTGCCACCCATTAGTGATAGGCGTCTGTATGCGTAATGCTAAGCAGCGTGCATTGGAAACAGCTCTGTACGCAATGAGTGAGCACTTGTCTGATCAGTATCAGAGATAGTGGACGCAGGCTACTGCCTCTATAAGTCCCCTCTGCTACAAATCACTGTACACGGTGTTTCATAAAAAATGGCACCGTTTTTCTTTCTTTGATAGGTCAGTCAAGTGGTGACCAATTTACATGAAATTTTTACCAGTTGTAGCTGAAGAAATACTTCAACAAAATGTGGCTGTTAATTAAATGTTCTTTGCTAGTCGTTATGTAACGCTGACGTCATAATGCATTGTGAATACAAGCTTGCTTGTCTCAACTGGTGCTGTCACTTGTTACTCTGCTTCGATGGTGAATTTTATCTGGTTCATTAATGAAAAATGTTCGTTGTATCAGTAATAAGCAACACGGGAGCATAAAATCAGGCGTTTTGCGATTCAAAAACTCAACCAACTTGCAAGCAATGTGTGCTGGTGCAATGTCATGCTGGAAGGTCTAAAAGTCAAGCTATCCTTACAAGTGTGTGAAAGTGATCGTTTTAGGCGTTTTTGTGGCTGCAATGGTAAAACTTCAACAGTGTAATGTCATCAGCGACCCAGATAAAGTTCACCATCAATGCAGGGCAGCTATTCAGCAACTTACAGCACCGGTTGTGACAAACCAGTTTGCACTCGCGCCACACTATGACGTCAACATTACATCACAACTAGCAAAGAATATTTAACTAACAGCCATATTTTGTCCATATATTTTGAATTAGCATTTCTTCAGCTACATCTGGTAAAAATTTTGTGTAAATTGATGATCATTTGAGTGAATTATGAAAGAAATAAAAAGGGTGCCATTTTTTTATGAAACACCGTGTATAAGACTGCAGAAGGTGCTTACCGCCTCTTTTATAATCTTGCTCACAACGGAGTTTGGAAGATTCAAGTCTTCAGGTCTTTCTGCCATATTGAATACAGCCTGCAAAAAATAGCAGTAAACATAAGGTTGCGCTTGCCAACGTTTCTATTATAAGCAAATATAATGTATAACTTGTAGTAATAGCTGGGTCCCCATTAAACGCTGGGTCTCTATTAAACGCCGGGGGTTTTTTGTCAAATGTACAAATAAAAGCTACGTCCATACCGAGTATGTGCGTGAGGTCAAAGTTTGAGCTTGGAATAATCGGTTGAGACAAATGAGACAAGTCGAGACTTTCACATTACAGACACCAGTGGCAAGAGGTCACTTCAATATGACCTGTGGGTGCTGTTATGGTAGTGTTCAACCGTATTTTATGTTGGATGCGCTAGAACAGGCCCAGTGTGGACCCCATTCACGGCGATGATACTGGGTGGTTAGTTTAATTGACATTCAATAGGTGCGCAAGAATAAATGCCGTTGCCCGTTGACAAGATTTGAAGTTTTGGGGAGAGATCATAAAATTATAAGCATTAATTTCTCTGACTGACGATGACAGGCACCTGCAAGATAGAAATAAATGCTGGGTCTCCAATAAGCGCTGGGTCTCTATTAAATGCCGGGGGTACGGTGGCCTGTTTCTGCCAAGTCACCAGATTCACTCAAAGTTCTTCTAAACCACTCCACTTTCCCCTAATTCACTCCCAATTCTTCCAAATCACGCCATTTTCCAAAACTTTATATTCTCTAAATTCACTCCACATTCTTCCAATTCACTCCACATTCTTCCAAATCACTCCACTTTCCCCTAATTAACACCGGAAATGAAAAGTCTCATTTTAGACAGTTGCACAGATATGAATATATGAATATGAAAATGCTGTACATCGCAATGCATGCAATGCAATGGGACTCAAATAACGCAATGCACGCGATAGACACAATGCATGCAACAGATGTTACGCATGTTTTGCAAAAAAAAAACGGAATGGAAGCATCTGAACAAAATTAAACGGAAGGAACGAAAGTAAACAGACGCAACACAACGTAGACCTATACGCAACGTAGCGCACGCTGCGGATGCAATGGACGGAAAGCATGCGACAGATGCTACACAAACAGATCAACAAATGCAAGGGACACAGTGCAACGGACACAAGCAAACGTACTCAAGCGCACGCCACTTAACGCACTAAACGAATGCCACACACGCAACAGAAGCTGCACTCACTGTGCAGAACACACAATGAACGCAACACAAGCAACTAAACGCACGCAACGGATGCTAGGCATGCACCGCAACAAACGCAGCACACACAATGCAATGTGCGCAATGCATCGCACATGACCAAAGTGATGCATGCAGCACACAACACATGCAATATATACACAGTGCAATAAACGCAATGAATGCAACGCAAGAGACACAACTATGTCTATAACGCAACACACGAAACACAATTAATCTATGCTACAAGGATGCACTGCAACAGACACAACGCATGCAACGAACGCTACGCACACAGTGCAATAAACACAACGGTCGCAACGGAATAAGCGCGCAACACAGGGATCGCAACGAACGTACACGAGAGTACGCAATGCACACAGTACAATGCACAACAAATGCAACAGACGCAACAGAACAGAACAAAGGCACATATGTGCGCGATGCACGCAACTCAAAGCGTATTATGTTATTGCGCGTTGTAAGTACACTGATTTTTCAGGTGGCAGCACCGATGTTGTCGCGCATCACGTTGGCTTTGCTCAAATTGCTTTCCCTGTATCAATTGTGTTCATTTATTTGCATTATAGGCCCTATGCAGTGACATTTTTGGCACTGTTCGTGTTCAATGTAGTAGGCCTAGCTAACTGAATGTAAATGGTAACTGTAATATGGATGAATGAAAATCTGTATGGGATTTGAGGTAATTCTATTTTCCAATATTTTTTACAATCGGTACCAGTGACATCATCAAAACATGTGCAATGTATGTAAACAATAGCCCAAATTTATACAATGTTGATGCGACAGCTTGAGCTTTAAACTTTTGAAAATTAAATTTTAACTTTACTTAACAATATCTGACTTAGATTATCAGTTACAGTAGTCAGAAGATTATGATTTTTGACGATGATAACGATAATGTTTGTCACTGACAACGTCATTGGTACCGTCAGCTGGTTCCCAGTCGGTTTGATTAGAAAATGTTTCAACGTTTCACTTTCTTAACTTCAAAAATTATGTTAGCCACACAATTAAGTACTTTCTGACATATAGCGTGTTAAAATGGCCAAAGTTTGAGAAGTTCAAAAACTGCTGGGTAAACAGGGCTGGAAAATTGGTCCGAAGAACCTAGATTTTTAGGTTCTTAAAATGAAGATTATATCTGCCATGAAAATTCACGGCAGATAGCGATAATCAACTACTTATTTTCAATGAATTTTCACGGAAGCATCTTTTCACTTTTGGCTATATGTCGTGAAAATCTATTTATTGAAACGTATATATTAAACGACTAATCATACAATTAGTTACTGACGCGCTACAACTATGCTGATTGTCTGTCTATTAGTTAGTTTAAAGCAGTTTAATGCTGTTTTGTTGCAAATTGTCTGCCACAGGTGCGAGTCTCGCAGTGTAAGAATTCTGAAAATTGATCAATGTGGGGCATAAGTATGGTTGGGTCTCATTTCGCCTAATCTCATTTCGCCTAACCCTAACCCTAACCCTAACCCAGACTGTCGTCTGTAACGAAATGAGATTAGGCAAAATGAGATTAGGCAAAATGAGATGACACCATAAGTATAGACAGAGTTTAGCGCCATATTATTGACTCACTGCGCGTACAGTTTATAGGCTTACATTTTATAAATATAAAATCACGATCAGTCGTCATGCTTTGAGACATCAGCTGAAAACCCATGGCCGCTTATCAGTGACGTGGTCAGTTACATGAGACTACAGGTCACAGCAATTGCTAACTTGCTGTTAGGCCTATAGCCTGCATAATCTGATGATACTGTACTAAATAGCACTGGCAATTACTATACTGTACTTTGTTTTGATGTGAATTTACAGCAGATATTCATTCTCCATAAATTTTTACAGCAGATAGCCATTTCATGCAAGCTTCCATGAAAATTCACGCCAAATAGCGAAAATCGACCACTTATTTTCCGCAAATTTTCACGGCAAATAACACCTTACTTCTTAAAAAACCAAAAAACCTCAAAAGTCCGGTTTGGGGTTATTTAGGTTTTATAATTTTTTTGTGAAATTTGTTACATATCATATTTTAATTTATACTTCAACTGTCATTTTTTAGTTATGATGCTTTAATCACGTCATTACCGTACATATGATACTGCTACATCACAATTATCAATCTAAGATAGCAACATATCACCACCGCAGTGCTACAATCTAAAATGAGACTTTTCATTTCCGGTGTGAATTAGGGGAAAGTGAAGTGGTTTAGAAGAATTCCGAGTCAATCTAAAAAGTTGGCAGAAAAAAGCCATCGTATGGGGGTTTTTGTCAAATGTACAAATAAACGCCGAGGGCTTTTATTAGACGTTTTACGGTATGATGATGACACAGTTTTCAAGCCACCGCTATCGTGATTACGCGCCAAGCGACATTCACTATTTTTAGCTACATCACAACTCCGATTCATAAATTTACCGCCAGGATCAATTATATGTACCTTCAAACCATACTATTAACACTACAGGGTCGTTGCAAAGTGACTGTACCTGAGAAACGTGACAAAAAAAACAAAATGTATAAATGTAAACATACAGCAAAGAATATCGAAATTTTTCCGTATGTAATTGATACTGCTAATTACGGAATAAACCAAAATCAATGTTTGGGTACCGACTACCGGGGTAGGCAAATAAAATTAACGACCGTCTGGCGCTGATCGCGCTGCTTATTAATGAGCCAGTCTCATTGTCAACATTTTTGCCTTCCATTTCCCTTTCATTTTTTCCAACTATCCCAACCTCGATCGAAACTTCTTTTTCTCCGAACCCGTGTCAGAGTGTGTCAACCTGGGAAGACATCTGGCAGACTGGCAGTGCCATCTTTCGGACTTATTTCACAGGTATCCACACTGATAATTAATATGTTAAATTTCAAAAAGGTGCCGCAAGGTGACTACTCTGACATTTTCCTTCCAGGCTAAATACATCCCATGCGGTTAAAATGTTTTAAACTCATTCACTAGATGGCAGAAACATCGCACAAAACAAATCTCCATCAAAGCTGTAAGCAGAGAGTTTTTCTTTCTCTCAAATTCACACATAATTATAAATTACATGTATTACATAAAAGCTTTTTATTCTAAACGTTTTTTCCGTTTTATGGATATTTTACTTGAACGGAACACCGTTGCCATGTAAAATCAAATCATATCTTATAGCAGGCGTAGTAACGTTAGTCTTGAAATGTGCGCCGCAGCCGAAAGTTGCAAAAACACTAAAATTCCCTATCATTTAGGGTTCAAGGTCATTAAAGGTCATCAATGTTGACACCATTCAAAAGCTCGTCACTAGTGCCTGTTATGACAAGCAGCATGTTTGTGCTTATCTGCTACTGTTCACGATTGTCGAGCTAACAGCGATAAAACAACACTTTTTAAAGAAGTATCCCTTTTACTTGAATTGCTAAAATCTGCAAAATTCCTAATGCAAAAAATTCATACGCAGGTTGTCTTGGTCTAAATCCAGCCATCTTGTCGCAATTCACTTCTAAATGTGCGCTGCAGTCAAAAATAGCAAAAAGTCACTAAAACCCCTTTTGGAGGGTTCAAGGTCGTTCAAGGTCACCGATATTAATAAATCTAAAAAAACTAGTCGCCAGTGCTTGTTATGATAAGCACACTGGCGTAGCCATGCATAAGGGGGCACTGGGGACACGTGCCCGCCCTAGGAGCCTACTCAGTTACCTAAAATAGTGCCAAAAATGCACCAAAACACGTCATTCTCACTCCAAAAATCCAAAAATTTTCTGCGGAAGGGGTCACAGACCCCTCCCAGACCCCTTTCCCGTGGGGAGGAGGCACCTTTCCCCACACCTCATCCCTCAAGTGCCCCCACTACAATTACTAGATACTAGCTACGCCACTGGATAAGCAGCGTGTGTATATGTGTATTTATCTGCAATCGTTTTCACGCTACGCGAGCTAAAAAGCAGTAAAATAACCACTTTTTAAAGGGGTACCTCTCTTTGACACCCGCGTGCGCAGGCCTCCTTAAACTTAGGGAGTCGGGACTTGGACTGCTAAAAGCTGCGTTTAATGCTGAAAATTTTAAGTGCAAATTGTCTCGGTCTATATGTTTAGCCATTTAGGCGCAATTCACTCTTGAAATGTGTGTCGCAGCCTGAAATTACGAAAAAAATCACGAAAACCCTTAATTTTGACGGTTCAAGGTCGTTCAAGGTCATCGATGTTGATAAAACTAAAAAACCTGTCACCAGAGCTTGTTATGATAAGCAACACGTCTGTACCTATCCGCAACCGTTTTCACACCAGGCGAGTCAATACCAGCAAAATAACGTCTTTTAGACAGGGTACACCTTTTTATTGCCCTCGTTCGAGGGGACCCCCTCCCCAGGAGCACGAAATTTTGTAACAATAAACTATAGAGTCCTTGGCGCAGCGCACAGCAAAGATCTCGTGATCCTAGCTTGCACCTTTTTGACACAATACAGCAGTGTGAAGGACGGACGAACGGACGGACGGACAGACGGACAGACGGACAGACGCCCAGGCCATGACTAAGACGCGCGAAGTCTGCAGTCTTTTCGAATTTTCGTTTGTTTATCAACGGGAAGTAACGTTACTGGTGAAAAAAGTGTAGTAAATCTCAAACAGAGGGTGTTATGTTTCACCTACAGGGCGCGGTAAAAAAGTGGACCCCTAAAGTTTTTCGCTGTTTTCTCAACAAACGTGTCGAATTTTAATTTAAATTTTCTACAGATTTATTTACTAAAACATTCTACATTTTACTGCCAAGTAAAATTTGATTCTGTTGAAAAACGACGAAGTTACAGATTTTTTAACATGACCGCCTACCGATTTTTAAGCATTCAAAAATGTTCCGGCCACAACACCAATTTAATAACATCGTTGAAACAACACAGTTAAATAATGATCAGATGCCAGAATTCCTTTGTCACTGCGAATGTTGGAAATGTTCACCGCCAGCTCCAAGCTACAACACCAGCCTCCAGTCGCCTTATTTGAGAAATCTTTTACAGCCTTGTCGATCGGTCCTTGTGGCAGGTTGTCCCAGATAACCTGAAATGCTTCCTTGAGTTTGGCGCTTGTTTTCAGCTTTGTTTTAAGCTTGCAGTAAGCCTCCAACATTGCACCTCATACGTGATAGTCCATTGGGTTTATATTCGACGAATTTGGAGGCCATTGGTCTTTTGTGATGATATCTGGACAGCTGGCCTGCAGCCAGTTCTGTGCGCTGCGCGGCGTTGCGCGCTGTGTGCTGACGCGCCGTCCTGCTGGAAGATGATTCCGGTGAGCAGCCGGCGATTGCTTTAAAAGAACGATAGTTTAATGGTAATTTATAAACAATAAAAATTTCTGTTTATCAAAATGTCACTGTGACGTCATCGGCAGTAACGTGTAACCAGTTTTTAAAAATTAAATAGCAGTTTTAGCATGAACATTTTTGAATGCCGAAAAATCGGTAGGCGGTCATGTTAAAAAGTCTATAACTTTGTCGATTTTCAACAGAATCACATTTTACTTGGCAGTTAGATGTAGAAGGTTTCAGTAAATAAAGCGAAAAATTTCATATTAAAATCCCAAACGGTTGCTGAGAAAACGGCAAAAAATAGGGGTCCACTTTTTTCTGCCGCACCCTGTATATGGGGAGCAAAAAGCCGTGGGCGGATTAAGCCTAGTTTCAGTGTTTGACTAATTGTAAAAAATTAGCTGGGGGTTGAACTTTTCGACTGTCGGAGACCGACCAAAATTGTGATGTAAACTGTATGTATATAATATAGCTGACCCCCTGTGGGACATAATTTGACAGTGTGTTAGGGGGGGGGGTTGAAAAAATTTTTTTTTTAAATTTAAACAACAGAACAAATTTCTATGCAATTTTGCGTCGGACCCAACGAAGTAGGCGTTGCCTTATGTGTGAGTAGGGCCTACAATTTTATTTGGCAAAATATAAGTGCAGGTCAGTGGTTAATAATTGTTATTTCAAGATGTTTAGGGATATAAGTACTTTTTGTAGACACACTGTATAGTAGGAACATCTTTCAAAATGTAAAGCTTTAGGCGTAACTCGCATCGAGCCTACCGGTAGTTTACACGGTTGATATTAGCACCTGTACAAACGTAATAAGCTAGAGTAGTTCTCTCGTCCTAGTTTCGCATGTCGCTGATGTGCATAGACTAACTAACGACTAACGAACATTTTGCGATCACGTGCCTGTCGCGACAAAACTCCTCGAATAAGCCTAAAACAGACTATAACACTGTGCTCTATATACTACCTTACTACTGTAGTTGTAGTCTTATACTTTGCTTACTATATATTATCAGAGATGGCCTATACTTTATTTCTACTTCATCAATCTGAGCGTATACCAATTCAATGAAAAGTCGCGCAAGAGAAATACATGAAAACGGCATATATTAAAGACGCACCTATACTGTATATCAGATTATGCTGGATTCAACAGAATAGGCCTATCTGCAGACAACTGTTACAAAAAGTACACTGAACATACAGCAGACGTAAAACTGTACACACGGCTGCAAAAACTCACTTGCCAGCATGCGTAGATAGGCGTGCGTTTATTACAAAGCGCTTGAAATGACAGCAGACTGGTAACAAAATTCACGAAACGAAGTAGCACAAAAACCAGGCCCGTCGAGAGGGAAAATGATAAGGGGTAAGTTACCCTGGGCCCCGCGATGTTTGAGGGGCCTCGCCGTCGCTAAAAAATATAAAGTACACCAGTACACCATTTAAGAAAAAAAATTCAAACACACAAACATTTTCTTCTCAGAAGAGCCCCAAAACAATGCGCCTCTGATTCGTTCGCGACCATGGCGCTATACAAATGTTTTGATTGATTGATTGATTGATTCCCCAGACCCCGCCGTGGCTCTCGACGGGCCTGCATAAAACGAAACAAATTTCGCAAAATACGAAGAACCGAAAGTGCGAAATGAGGCTACATTGAGTCTCAGCTTTTTGGTGATTAATGTTTACAATTTACGTCGTCTTCAGTCGAGAATCCACGGAAGGAAAACAAAAAACTGCGACTCGTGAGCATTAGCTCAAACTTTTTGTTTACATAAATTATCAGCAATGAACGTAGACTTCGACGATCCAAATCTCGATTTTCTAGGTTCAAGGAAACCTGCGCACGAGGGCATCAAAGAGCGGTACCCCTGTAAAAGTCGCGACGAAATGGCTGGAGATGGACTGACAGTTTGCGAACAGGGGTTTTCGCGCGTCTCGTGAGCATTAGCTCAATTTTCTTGTAGTATTTACGTAAAGCAAACTGCCTTGCTGAACTTCACGTCTTTGTTCTTGTGCTTGTATAAGATTCACATTCTTATCATTTTCAAAATATCATATCGACCTCGTATCGAAATTGAAATCCTGATATCGAAGCCTAGTTAGAGCACACATACGTGCTCACTCACAGAAGTCAAAAACCATTCAAAAGCTATGTTCAGACTGGTGAACAAGGCTCGTCGCGCTTGGCACTCTGCGCCCTCATACACAAGCTTTTGACAACTTCATAATGGTGTCATTGCACTGGTGACAAAACTGTCAAAATGCAGAAAATTTATAAATTTTCACTGGCACAACTATTTAGTGACCTTTCGTTGTGTTGCAGTTCAACACGCGCAAAATAACAACACGTGTATTAAAATTGAAACTTATTTAAATTATAAAATAGCACTTACTGCTGACGCAACTGGCGCCATCTGGCGAAAGCCAAGTTAACGTTTCTGTTGCGTGCAGTAGGCCTAAAGCCCTTATACCATTGGCCGCTAGCTTTACGGACGAACAGCCGCAAAGATTTTTACGCGCGAAAGCAGCTACTGCAACAGTAGCTACAGCTACAATTCTGTCTGTCTGTCTATCCGTCACACGGGTGGATCAGTTAAAAACAGTGCAAGATAGGATCAGCAAATCTTCACCGTCGGCTGCCTGGAAGACTCTATAGTTTCAGGAACCGTAAAGCTTTTCTATAAATTCGAAGGGGTCACCCCGAACGAGGGCGCTAAAATTTGCGATTTTTGCCCAATAAGTCGCTGTATCTCAGTAACGGTGCGAGATAGGGCCTAGGTTAAGTTAATCACTAATAGGAAGTCGTACAATGGCTCTCAATTGGCGCCGAATTTAATGACCTTGAATGACCTTTGTTGAAAGAAACGAGAGTTCTCTCGCAGCAGCAGCCATCGGGTAAGTAATTCCGGTTTCCATAACACAAACTGTTTGACTAATGTAGTAAAATCGTTCAAAATGTCCAATTATAACGAAATGTCACTTTACAAACACAGAATACCAACATAGCTAACTAGCTGTGTGAGCTAATAACTACAATGTTCAATGTTCGAACGTAGGCTACGACATTGGTTACCCAACAACCTTGAACGCCAGATAGGGGGTTTCATGGATTTTTTGGCGATTTCGGGCTGTGACGCAAGTCTATAGGCCTATCATTTACAAGGTGGCGCCACGGAACTATCTTTATGCGCTCCAGATAGAAAATTTGGTATCACAGGCGTGCGGTAGCAGAGCCCTGTGTTAATGGCGAATTATGGGAAAAAGATGAAATTCTGCGCACCCATATAGGCCTATCTTCTCAGTCGGATATTTGCAATGCATGTACTGCCTAGTGTGGGGAAAGTTGCAACTTATACCCCGTTCACACGACCGAGCAAACATCGAGCAAATTAAAAATATGAAGCATGCATAAAGCATAGCAAACATCGAGCAGACATCAAGCAAACGACGAGCAAACATCGAGCTGGCTCGTCCAACTAACATATAGCCAGCTCGTTGAGCCAGCTTGATCGTGTGAACAAGGTATTACTCCCCCACCTGCTTTCTTAATCCACGATGTCGCTGGAACGTGACGTGCTCATGGGATCGTCGGGTCTTTGTATCCGGTCTCGACGGCGACGCAAAAGTCGTCCAAGGTCTGGAACAGGTACTCGAAGGTCGGTCGCTGTTGGGCGTCCTTCTTCCAGCAGTCGCGCATGATGGCGTACAAGGCGTCCGGACAGTCGGCCGGCTGCGGGTGGCGGAATCCCAGACTTAGCTGATCCACCACCTGCTGGTTCGTCATACCTACCGCACACAGCCGTCATCCAATGAAATGTTACACATAATAAGTCCCTTGACATAAGTTAGGTGAGGTGGAAAATAACTGCACCTCACAAAAAGTTCACATAAGTCTATCGTCTTGGCCATCAGCATGCGAAACATTATCAAATTTAGTAGAGATTTAACGAAGCTGTGACTACAACATTATCGTTTCGTTTCCGTAGTGTAGTGGTTATCACGTTCGCCTCACACGCGAAAGGTCCCCAGTTCGAGCCTGGGCGGAAACATACTTTTTGCTTTTGAAAACAGTGGTTTACCAGTAACGTAGCCAGTGCCTCTGTATCTTTACGTAGGCCTACGTTTAGTTTTATGGCGCTTTATAAGCTCGTTTTTAACTTTAACTTAACTTTAACAATTTTGAATGTTTTTGCGACACGGTGTAGCGAGAACGCGGAGAATAGGCACTGAACAGGTGTCAGGTTCCTGGTGTTGAAATAAAGTGCATTTGATATTTTGCATCGAGCGACTGTTTTACATTGACACAAGGGCCTAGCTGACAGCCTGTGACAGACCTGGGTAAGGCGTCGCTCCTCCTGTAGTCAATTCAACGAGAAGGATACCAAAAGCCCAGACGTCCGACTTGATCGTAAACTGAGAGAATTCAATCGCTTCCGGCGCCGTCCATTTCACCGGAAATTTCGCGCCTATATTGAACAACAGGACAAAATTTATATGATACAGGCACTGTATATCTACACTGGTAGGCCTAGTTCGGTATACAGAACAGCACTAAAGCCTACAGCTGGACAGCAAAGCATTAGCACTAACAGTTGTTACGTAACAAAACAATTTCTAACTACTTGAATTACTTCTAATTACTTCGATCTTCACATAAACGTAGTTTAATGGAATATTGGAACTCCTGTTTCACAGAATTACACAAATTTACGCATGTGCGTATTTTTTAACGCGCGTCAATTCTTTAACGCGTTAACGCGTTAAGTTAACGCCTTAATACGACAACTCTAGCAGCAACTATCAGGACCGCGTAGCACGCCAGTGACGCCACCTGTGCTCATGGTGTAGAATTCTTCTTCGATGATGCGTGAAAGTCCGAAGTCGCCGATCTTGACCGAGCGTTCGTCGGCGTCCACTAAGATGTTCCTAGCAGCCAGGTCGCGGTGAATGTGCCTTTCGTTCTCGATATAACGCATCCCGTCCGCGATCTGCAACAGCACAGTCACTGTCACGGTGTTTCATGAAAAAGACCCCCCTTTTTTCTTATTCACTCAGATGATTATTAATTTACACGAAATGTTTTCCAGTCGTAGCCAAAAAAATATTAATTCAGAATACTTTTAACAATATATGGCAGTTGGTTAAATATTCTTTGCTAGTCGTGACGTAACGCTGACGTCATAATGTGTCACGAGTACAAGCTTGCTAGTCTCAACTGGTGCTGTCAGTTGCTACCCTGTTTTGATGGTGAAAAATCTGGTTCCCTCATGAAAAATTCTTTAAGTATTACAGTTGCAGCCACAAAATCGCGCAAAGCAATCGCATTTACGTATCTGTGAGGATAGCTGGACTTTCACATGTTCGAGCAAGACAGTGCACTAGCACACGTCCTGACTAGCAAAGTCCAATTCATTTTGTTAGCTTTGCACACGCCTTAACGCTTCGTCTGTACATGTATATACTTTTGTTTTACTTACTAGATCAATTTATTGGAACATGTGTTGATAAACGTTCTGAATTTTGACGGTTTTGGTATCCTGAAAAACAAAGTTTAAAAAAATCTGATAATCTGCATTGCATGGAGTGGAGACACAAACGGCAATTAGAAGATCAGAGCTAAAACTCTTTTTTTGCTAATGTTAATCGTTATAACCATAGCGTTCTCCGCTCTCGCTGCAACCTAGCGCTCCTGCTGGTGACGTAATGACGTCATTATTGTATACAGGCGCCAGCGGTGACGTCACATACAGACAGTGAGTGAGTGAGTAAGGTTTATCGTCCCGCCCGTCACAGTATAGGTCATTTCAGGGACGGCCTTTCCAGGCAAAATGCAAACAAACACATAATAAATAATAACAGAACAGTAAGTTTAACCTTTACAGATACGCAAAAGACAACAAACGTGCTAAACCAAAAACTGCCAGAACTCCATTATATGAGTGCATATGTAATTAACAACGGTAGTTCTAATAATCTTCCCTGCTATCCTCCAGGCAGTCATCAATTTCATAATGCTGGAGGACAAGGGTGGCATATACAGACACACGAACATCTGATAACATTATCTCCGCCGTTCGCTCCGTTCAGTAATAACAGAACAGAACAGACCTGGGCGGCCATGTCAATGAGCACGTCGACGGAAATGCTCCGAGTCTTGTTTTTGGCGTATCGTCGGAGCAGCGCCAGCAGACTGCCCCCGGACATCAGTTCCGTCACGATGTAGATAGGTTCGTCCTGCGTACAGACCGCGTACAGCGTCACCAGCCGGGGGTGTCTCAGGGTCTTCATCACTTCAGCTTCCTCGAGGAATTTTTCCGCAGACATAGCGCCCGACTTCATCGTTTTCACTGCCACGTCAATCGCGCCTTTCCACTTACCTGCATGATACAGTTCATTCAGCCGAAACAAAAAAATGTCAACCCGAATTTTAGAAATGTGGAGTCCCAAACGCGTGCTATATGAACCTAACGTTCTAATCAACTAATCAGTTACGTCGTAAGCTTACCTTTGCTGTATAATCGCTAAAAATGGTGTAAATTTATAGTAGTTTTCAATTTATGGAGGCTTTTTCGGACCCTCCACCCAAAATCCCGCTTGATAAGCTCAATTTTTTAACTCTTTTAAAGTTCAGACAATCACCTTAAATATGCTCTAACAGTTATAGGCCTATACTGTGTCTCAATAAACATCCCCAACACGGAGTAAATGTTTTAGATGGGTTTTACAAAAGCAGTGAGACAGGGGCCAACTTTCCCCTTTATTTTAGCTTGTCGGAAATCTTATCGGAAAATTATTATTCCCAATATACAAAAGTTAGCGCTAAAAGTCCCCTATTTGGAAAAAATTCTAAAAAATAAAATTTTAAGCATCTGTGTTTTCTCTGTCGAAAATTTGAAGCTGTCTGTCAGAATTACTGATACCTCTACCTCAGAACTTTTAAGCTCCTCAAAATAATTGCTTGAATTGTTAGTTAACGCGATCCAGCCAAGCACACAAGATAGTTAAGGAATATCCATTACTTCAATTTTAGCATGTAATGCTTAATTTCCATTAGCAGCCACTATAGACGCGTTTTCCAGTTTCTGAACGCATACCTTTCCAGACTTCGCCGAAGTTTCCGGCGCCCAGTTGTGTAGCAAGCTCAATCTCGTTGCGGGGTATTTCCCAGTTGTCGCGTGTTTCGTGTGACAGATCATACATCTGAGGTCTGAGCCGCGCACAAGCAACCGTCAGCAGGCAACACAAACCTCCGGCCGTCTCTACGCAACAAAGATCAAAGTAATTTGACATACGGCGGAATCGCTGTCGCGAGTCCGCCACGCACCTCTTCGTGTCTATTCGCCAGATGGCAGCATAGGACTGACGGTTTGTTAATTTGATTGGAGAAGTTTGATCCCAAAACTAAATCTCTCCTTCCACTAAAGGCACCCCCCACGTAACACAGTGCACCTGCCAAATAGTATCAAAGTAAGATTTAAGAAGGGTGCAAAAAGTGTCAGACAGACGACAGACGGACAGACTACAAATAAATGCGTAGGTATACGCAAAATCGCATGCGCTGCAAAAAGCGATTCCGCCAAATAATAATAAACGATATTCGATAATCCACAGTCACCAATAGCGGTAAAAATTTTAAAAAGCCGTTAGTTCATTTTGTTTCGGTTTATTTTTGTCGTTTTGTACACGCCTTAACGTGCCTGACTTCACGCAGCCAGTCGGCCTGCAGCCCGATCCAAATGCTGTGCTTCTGACGTCAAAATAATGTTCGTTCGACTTTGATTATGCCTACTCCTACTATCGGACTGGCGGATATGACGTTTACGCAGTAATTACTCTAACCCTCTAACCGATCACATCGCCGGCCCACGATACCCCCGCACTGGTGACAGCAAAAGCAATTTATCATTGCGGTTTATGCCTCCATATAGGCTACACATCGTGGCCGAAAGGTAACCGGAAGGGCCTCGATCGATTAGGCCCGAGCACCGTCAAACTGTCTCCATATTTTGCAGATTTAGACTGTACTTTAAATGACGATAAAATACTTCGTGGACGCGTTTCATTACGTGAAACTTTTTACTCTTTGCACGCTACGTTTTTCAACATAGCGAAGAGGAAATTATGTGACATCAGAATAACAAGAGGGTGCGGCCGTTGAGGGGCCGCCTGCTATGGGGCCGTCCTTGCAGCTGAGTACGGACAGACGGAGGGAACGGCCGTTGCCATGGCAACAAGGGCACCCGGGGCAAGGCGGCAAAAGATCCTTACGCCACCTGCCAAATATCAAGTTGATCGGACAACAGGCAGCGAAGTTATGGGGATTTTTTGCAAACAACGCAATTAGCCGCCGTGACCTTGACCTCTGACCCCTTGACC
>Ga0209671_1001073_pt1 | contig 21546 bp, 19 predicted proteins | sample WorMetHERISLAND2_2_FD_187401 | JGI IMG/M metagenome (GOLD analysis project Ga0209671, IMG submission 187401) | Marine gutless worms symbiont microbial communities from Max Planck institute for Marine Microbiology, Germany - Olavius geniculatus... | ecosystem: Host-associated > Annelida >... | reverse complement strand
TCCGCCTTCTTCGAAGAAGAAGCCGTTGACCGCTACCTTTATGCCTGGGTGAGGACTGGTGAAGGACTAGCGCCCCGCCGGTTTTCAAGCCAGAATTTCTATGTTCCCGGGGTAAAGCTCCGCTACAGTTGGATGGATGAGCTCGGAGTAGAAGGCCTAGTCAATCGTGTTTTTCCTGGTCCACCCGCTGGACACGTGACCACGTGACTGTCCTGAGGCCTGGCAATTTTTTTGAGGGGTCCGTCCAGGAATCGAACCCAGGACCTCTCGCTCTGGTGAAGTTGACCTGAGTCCAACACTCTAACCACTCGGCCACCGAGCTCCATAACTCAGCAGTGCCTGCACAAAATGTCGACGAGACACAATGGCCCGAGACTCGACCTACTCGGTCGAGACCGAGACGTATTGCTCCGAGACCGAAACAGGACCCGAGACGCATCCATCTGAGATTGAGATGAGATGTTGAGGATTTTGTCCGAGACGAGACAGACGAGATGTTAGTACCTCTTCAGACTGTTTCGAGACCAAGACGTCTCGACCGAGACCACATCCCTGCCTGGTACACTAGTAGTAGAGTTGGTGGTCTGGCGTAACGACAACGTGTTGTGTCTGATCAACAACTTAGTACTTTAATAGGTGACTGCCTGCGGGCAGGTGAACCATCTCTATATGTAACCAGCCGCCTAGATCAATTCAACCTTCCACCCATCTGGGGTAAGTAAATCGAGTACTAGCCTATCTGGCTGGGATTAAGGTGAGGCATGTTCACCTGTGTCAGGTGTGATCCCACATGGCAGGTGACGCTCCATGGCTCTGCGATGGAGGAATACCTTTAACCCTATTTTTAACCTTAGTAGGATCAATAAGGGCACTGAAAATGACGGACCCGAAAATGAAAAACCATCAAAATGTCCAGGCATGAAATTGGAGAACATGAAATTGAAGGACCAAGAGTCCAGACGTGAAATTGACAAACATAAATATGCAGCACATGAGCTGTAAGCGAGTAGATTTTAGACGGCCGCTTATTGACCGTTGACCGTCTAAGTGGATATTAAGCGTGTTCAGGTCGGCGTAATTGTAGTACTGTGATCAGTTGCGATCACGAGAGTTTGTTGTCATACGTAGCGATAGCTAAAGGCCGCGGTTTTCTGTACGCGTGCGATAATCAATTATACAAACAAGTGAAAAAAAGAGGAACTTAATGTTTTTTTGTACAGCACTTAATGGCTTAAGTGCTGTACAAATCCGTGTAATGTCTCAGCAAAGATCGAAAATGGTGAACTGAAACTTCTGGTACGTATTGTCTTATGTAATTTTATAGTCTTTATTTATAGTTACTGCATTTAGCGTCTTACGAACACTGTGTCCGGTAAAAAATGGACCCCGGCACATATATGGCACTTATATGATAAAATGGCACTTATATGATAAATATGTAACACATATATGTGTCATATATGAATTATACACAGTGTTTCATAAAAAAGGACCCCTTTTGTTTTTTTCATAATTCACTCAAATGATGATCAATTAACGCAAAATTTTTATAAGTTGTAGCTAAAAAATACTAATTCAAAATATTTCAACAAAATATGGCAGTTGATTAAATATCCTTTGCTAGTCGTGACGTAACGCTGACGTCATAATGTGTCACGGGTACAAACTTTTAGTCTCAACTGGTGCTGTCATTGTTGCCCTGCTTCAACGATGAACTTAATCTCGTTCGCTGATGAAGAATGTTCACTGTGTTGGCACTAAGCAACGTGGGATCATGAAATCAGGCATCTTGTGATTCAAAAACGCAACCATTTTGCAAGCTCAGTGTGCTAGTGCACTGTCTTGCTCGAACATGTGAAAGTCCAACTATCCCCACAGACACATATGTGATTGTTTTGCACGTTTTTGTGGCTGCAACTGTAAAACTTCAAGAATTTGTCATGAAGAAACCAGATTTTTCACCATCAGAACAGGGTAGCAAGTGACAGCACCAGTTGAGACTAGCATGTTTGTACTTGTGACACATTATGACGTCAGCGTTACATCTCGAATAGCAAAGAATATTTAATCAACTGCCACATTTTATTGAAATATTTTGAATTGATCATCATTTGAGTGAATTATGAAGGAAAGAAAAGGGGCCCTTTTTATGAAACACCGTGTATATTGTTATATGTTTATCATATAAGTGTCAGATGGCACATAGGTGAAATACTGGGATTGCGCCGCTTTTACCTTTTAGGTGAGCTTATATCAGGTATTATGCCCCATTGCAGAGCATGCATCACTTTTTCATTCTTAACTTATATTCACTGTGTGACACTGTGCAGAATGGTCATCTGGAACACAGTGATGCATCAGCCGAGATTAACCAACTTCAGGTCAGCGAAAGCCGCAAGCGCAAAGCCGCGGAGGACGACCGCCCATTACGGCAAATATTTAGTGACGTTTGTCCGTCAATTTCATGTCTGTCAATTTCATGCCTGGTCACATGGTCCGTCTATTTCGTCAAATTCAGGTCCGGCATTTTCAGTCAATATTCAATACGGTAGTAGTAGTAGTAGTCCCAGGCACTAAAGACAGCCTTGCATCTGTATCACTGCTGCAGTATACACACAGACACAGTTGGTATGCTACACACACATAGACAGACAGACAAACCTACAAGCAAACATCTACTGACCCTGCGTAGATACTGGTCGGCCTGGTTGCGATGTCTAAAGTAAGCAGTGGATGCCGAAGTCTCAGGCTTGGTGACCGGTTCACCAAATGTAAACAGCGACAGAAACACAGCCACGGCTATCAGCCCGTTCAACAGCCAGACAACCAGCCATGGCAACACCAGATCAATCCATGACACAGCCACTGTGATACAGACAGACAAAGACAAGGATATATATAGAGAGAGATGTAAACAGACAGACAGACAGACAGAAACACAGCCCATTCCGAAGCCAGATGACCAACTACGGCAATAACAGGTAAGTCCATGACAATCCTGTAACAATTACACACAAGCAAGCACAGACTAGTGTTTGCAATCCCAAGATCCCGAATCCTGAGATTTTGGCCATTTTCACCAATTCCGAATCCTGGGATCGACAGCATACCAATCCTGAAATTTCGGGATAACAAAACAAATAACAAAACAGATAACAAAAATTTGTTAAAATTGTACTTTTGAATGTCAAATATCAAAATAATAACAATTCTAGCTGTCTAATGAATAAAATATTCCATGCGCATTAGAGTCCTACTCCTGGCTGTGCACTGTAATTTGTATTATTTCATGCTCACTATAGAGCCCTAGCCCTTATTCAGTTTGCGGTGCAGTGTTATTTGCATTATGACAGACACATTCACTCCCTACAGTTCAGATATACCTCCCATGCACAAAACAAAGTCTATTGGAGATACCAAAATAGCAACCAATCTCTAAGCCTAATCCTGAAATGGGATCCTGGATTTACGAATTTCTTATTCCCAGATGCCGGGATTCAATCCTGGGATTGCAATCACTAGCACAGGCAGACAGACAGAGAGACATGTATCACATACGACCAAGTCCGTGGCTGACAACAGTCCACACAAACAGTGTACAGTCAACAATGGCTCACTCGAGGCAATCTTACCAGCAATTCCTAAGCAACCGTAACCGTCCTAAATTGCTGATCCAGAAAGAAGTTAGAAAGCACACATAAAATTACAAATTCTTGCAAAAATTCCCCGAACTGTTCGCAAATTGGCAAAAACACTGATTACTGGTAATTACTGGTAATTCACACCTGCAACGCAGACGTAAGTCAACTGTCAAGTTGAGTCGTGCTGCAGCGCATGTGAATTGAAAAATGACGATGAGACGCAGCTCAACTGAACAAGTCTGAACATTCGTGACCCAGTTTTCACTTATGGCATCATCGTATTCTTTTAGTACTACTCACTGAACAGTTGGAACTGGAAACTGGGTCATGACAGTTTTTGCACATGGCCACATTGGATAAATTCTAAACTTCTTCAGAATTTCTTCAGCTTCCAAATTATCAACCAAAATCTGTCGGCAGTTGTCGGCAATTCAAATCATTCAATTCACACCCATCTTCTGATGCGCATCGGTGACACAGGTGCAAATATAACACAAGTTCGCATACCAGGTTCCGTGGTGCCAGAAGCGAGTAAAGTCCTTCCAGCCGTTCTTCCCACGTTGGAGTTGTCCAAGGATGCGGGAAAACCCCCACCTAGTTTCACTATTCCAGCGAAAGGGTTAAAGACGAACAGGGTCATCATAAACAGACAAAGGAACATGCGAGTCCTGTCCAGCAGACCGAGATAGTTGGTGGGAGACAGACTGGGACTGTCTGAAACACACACACACAGACACATAGTGATACACAGAGACAAACACACATACAGACACAAAAACTAACAAAAGTTAACTCAGCCTCCAACCTTCAGCGGGATGGGAAATGAGTAAAAGCTTACGGGCTATAGAGTGAATGCCTAGTTTGGCTGATTTGTGTGGTGGTATGTCTGCTGGCTGCAAATCGCAGGTCCAATTGTTCACAGAAGCAGGCAATAAATAGCCGCATAGTGCACTGTGAAACTGTGATATCATTAGCTCATGCCAATCATCTGCCACTTCCGAGATTGTAAAAGCGTTTCTGGTCTCAAGTCTGTCTCACGTAAAAAGCGCTACTGGTGGTATAGTAAGTACCAAGACTATAAAGGTAAATGCAAGTTCTGTCTAGTAGACAGCTGGCATGAGATGGACTGGGAGTGTCTAAAAGCCAAAGACAGAAAGACATACACAGACTGACAGACAGGCAGACAAATGAAGACTCATTCAGCTGATCGACTGACTATCATAGACTAATGACTATAAACTAACGTCAATTAATAGTACTAAGCTCTAAGTTTGTAACTTCTGCGCCAAAAAAATTGTAACTTTTCAATGACAAATAACATATTGGAGTATTCTGAAAATTTCTGTAAAAGTCAGTGATTACCAAAACAGCAAAGCCATATGGTTGGCTTTCATATATCGTATCATACATATGAGACTGCAAAATTCCCATAAGGTTTCACTAGATCTGAATTGGCATTACCCTGCTGCGTGATTTTGCAAAAGTGCAACAATGCTCAAAGTTCAATAACTGCTTCCAGTTATTGGAAGGTCACTTTTCCTGGATAACATTTTGAAAAATCAAACAACACATCAGCAAATTTGAGCATATATTTTTTCTAGCGCTGTCAAATTAACACATTAATGCATTAACAAATTAACATGCGTTACAAAAATTAACATATGTTAATAAAATTAACACATATGCAGTGCCGGAGTTAGAGAGTTGAAGGCCCCGCCAAATACAAGTGTGAGGCCCCTATAATAGGGGGTCTGAGGGTGGAGCCCCCAGCGGGGTCCAGGGGATCAAGCGATCAGGGGGGCAAAGCCTCTCTGAAGCTGAAACACTTTTGGCTTTTGAAAGTTCACTGAAAGTCGCAAATTTGCCCACTTTTAAAAAATTTGAAACACAAAAAGTCAGATACAATTTGTGTTGTCTTTTCAAAAAAATAACGTCTGTAGGCCGCAATACGTGGCAGATTACTGCACAGTAACGAAAGTAATAGATGAGGCCACTTTGAGTAAACTTTCTATGTGTCTATTCATTCTATTATGCATATATTTTTTGTTAAAACTAGAAAAATTTTTTCACGCCTAGCATGAGACCCCTGAGCATACGTGAAGACCCCTGGCCGGGGAATATGAGGGACCCTTCTGCCGGCTCTGCACATAGGTAAATTTATGTTAATTTACTAAATTCTGTGAAGGTAAAGTTCCAATATTCTGCTAAACTGTGGTTATTTGACAATCGAATGAATTCAAGTAACTAAACTGTAGTTGCCGTCCCATCACTATTGTAAATAAATATTATTTAGATGACAAGCTAATAGATTCCTATGCGAGCAATGATGTCAGTTATTGTTGATTATACTTTTAAAAATGTGTTTCTAACTTTCTATACTCTACAGGCGAGGCTCCTAAACGTCGTGGGGTCCATGGTAACTTACCCCCTACTCTCCTTCTCGATGGGACTGGGTCCATTAATAATGCGTTAATGCGGTAAAAAATTAATGCTCTGACACCTCTAATTTTTTCCTACTCACAACCTTAGTAGTTATAGCAGTAGGTAGTAGTAGAGAGACAAACATACCGATCTGATCAGACAGTGGACTAAGGTTGCTGGCTGAATCCAATGACAACGGACTGGAATCTATGGTGAGTGAGTCGCCATGACGACGATGATCAACAACTGGCAACAGGTTACAGCTATCCCCTGCAACACCTGCACCTAGCACACATACAACCACATCATCAGCATCATCATCATCATCAGCAGCAGCAGCAGAAGAAATGATCTTGGTAAGAAGTTGAAGCGTTGCTGCCATTCGCCGGAGATGAGGGTGAGTGATGTGGCTGAGGCTGAGAACACTGACTGATCAGCATGCACTAAATGCAATCACACCACCCACACTATCGAACCCCACTGGTTACTGGACTCTCCAGCATTAACGCTTGCTACGATTGACATGTTTGGACGTTATGAACTGACACAGTGTGCAACAAATATAATTAGTGAAATATGAACAAACAAACAATCACTGAGCAACGACATAGTTGGCTTAGTCTATGATCATAACACTTTAATATGCACCAACCTAAGAAGTCGTAACATTAAATATTCACTAAAATCTCTAACCGATGCCTATGGCCAATAGGAAAATTGCACACTCAACAGATGACTAATAATAATGCAGCAAATGGCTTTTCCAGCCTTCATATGACCAGTAACCAGTCACCAACTGACCATACGTAGCTAGTGGGTTACATGACAATAGACAAAATGATTTCCTAACTGATAATAGCACAACTCTTAAGCAACGATAATTATAGTGCATATTTATTATAATTTTTTGACAAAGACAGACAAACAGACAGGTGAACGGAGAAAATAATAAAGTCACTGTTGTTGTTGTTGCTGTGTTGGCCAGCAACTGCAAACTTGAGCACAATGTTCTCCTGCTTCAGCTTCTTGTTGCTGTTCTTCAAGTAGCGGATGCAGTCAATTGCCTTTCGCAGCACTCCGGACTTGTTCAACTAACGGACACACACCGACACACAGTCACTGATGGACACTGGAGAGACACACAAAGTGTCAGACACAAAGCTACAGAACACCAGCTGAATAAATGTCAACTGCATAACAGAATTGTTATGAAATGACTGACATGAAGATTGAAGAGTTCAAAAAAATTTCAACTTTACATACACTGTACCATATTACACTGAAAAATCAAGATTCTGTACGTTTGAACAGTTGCAAATGTGACATTGTTGAACTTTATGATGCCAAGATATGAATGGTTGTGAAAAAATGAAACATTTGAGTTTCGACCAGTGGTTAACTTTCTGTCTTAGTTAAAGCTAAAGGTTATATTCACAATTCTAAAGAAATTTTGAAATGGTTTTCATCTGCACAATAACAAAAGACTCTATGCAGCTATCTCCTCATCGATATTACTGACAGACACAAGGGCAGAAGACGAGTGAAAAACTAGTCTTTGTTAGATGAAGAAGCCCTTTATGCAACAGAACTTTATGCCACATAACAGTTGGCTGTTCCACAGCAAAAAAAAATACGTCGACGACTTTACTTGCAGGTCAATAGTGACAAAACCAAAGATATAATTCTTGGTCCTCTTTCTAAGACTAACTTACCATAACTCAATACATCTTCAGGCACCATAGAACGAGTCAGCTCCTTTAAGTTGTTGAGAGTTCATGTTGACTCTTCCTTGTGTTGGTCAATCCACATCAACAGCATTGTTAAAAAACCGCTACTAGACTCTACTTTCTCAAGCAGTTAAAAAGAGCAGGACTACCCAGTGGTCATTTGTTATACTACTATACCTCAGTCACACGACCAGTTCTAGAATACTGTGTTAATGTCTGGCACTATGCTCTCTCTAAGGATCAAAGTCAACACATTGAGAGGATACAAAAACGTGCCATCCGCATTATATTTAACTTTGCCTGTGGCATGCCGTATATCTCCATGTTGTATTCTGCTAACAAAGAAACTCTTGTCAGTCGCAGAGATGATCTCTTTCAGGGGTTCTTACTGGATATTGTGCGGCCTTCCTCTTGCCACCTTTGTCTTCTTCCAGCTCCAAGAGAACACGCTTTCATTCTTCTGCTAAATTTCCCAGAGTTTATACTCGTACAAAGCGCTATTGCTCTTTCATTAATTATGCCCTTAATAACTATCAGTCATCTACATAACTACAGCACCTAAAATATCTACCAAATAGTTGGAGTTGGAGGGACGTTGGGAGTGGGAGGGGGGCTGTGTGGTGTCTGGCGGAACTTTTCTACGACTACCAAATAGTTTACCATTTTACTACACTAAGACAACTGGGACTATTGTTGTTGTTTTTTTTATTGTATTTCAGTCTAACTATTTTTTTTTGCTATTTGGACAATTTTTGCATGTCTAGCATATTTCGCTACTTGTTTGTGTCACTGTATATATTCAGCTATTTAGCTTTCGAGCTGCAAGTGTGTTTAATAAACTCAGTTCAGTTCAGCTCAGTTCAACAAGCATAAACACACAGACAGTGTCAGAGACAGACAGACAAAAGCGACTATGCACACACTGTACCTTGGAGTCTTTGCCATCAACAAGTTCGCGCAGTTCACCGAGCTTATCATTAATACTCATCCGATATCTCTTTTCGACAACGTTGTGAGACGATCGAATTTCCGGCTGTGAGATTCCCGAGTTTGCATCATTCACAAGCATGCCAGCCCCGCCTGCCAAGATGCCATAAGACGCTCGAACTTCCGGCACCGGGATTCCCGACTTGACATCATTCACAGCTGATGTTGAGTGAGTGATAGGGTTGTGAGTCTGGGGCAGCAGTTTAGCCAGGGTTCTCGGTGGAGACGAAGTCACTAGACGTGCAATGGGAAGCTTGCCTTGCACAGTGGGAGACGATGACGACAATGCATTACTGCTGGCCTGGGGTGCTGTTGCTGCTGTTGCTGATAATGATGATGGAACACTAACAACATTTGAATGTGATAGAAGCTACACACAAACCACAATCCAGCACCTGTTTCATCTACATGATAAACGGAAATAAGGTGTCAGTCTAAATGAGACAGTAAAGGCAGTTAGCAGCAGCACATCGTACTTAATTGCAAAAACTTTCATGTAGAAAAACAGCTGCCATCAGGAACAGTGGCACCAGCAGGTCACTGTATAAAATGTGAATATAACTACACTGTGTCTCAAAAAAACATCCCCGACATTTTTGACTGTAACTTGAAAACCAATTATCAGATTTTGATAATTTTTGGTACGAATATTCATGACAAAAAACTTGCTATCAAATGACCATTCAGTTTTCCACCTCACCCTATGTAGTGCTTTTGCACTACATAGGGAAAGCAGATCAAGCGAAATATGTGTTAAAATAAACAGAAAACCCGAAAAAAACATCCCCGCCATTATCGATCGTAACTTGAAGAATGAGCAGCAGATTTTAACAATTTTTGGCAGAAATATTTCTGACACAACTGGCTATTAACTAAGTGTTTTAGTTTCCACTTCACCCAGCGTCTGCTTTTGCACTACCTGGGGAAAGCAAACCAGGCATAGTATGTGTTAAAATGAATGAAAAAACGACGATAAATTCCATCTATCCTAATCTGTGGGCCAATCTATTACAAGGTTTGACTGTCATGCAACAGTGTGTCTACCAGATGAAGTTTAGAAATGTTTGTGAAGTCAAGAAGCGACTGGTACAGCTTGGATTGGTCTGGAGCAGAACTTTATCGATACTGCTGTTAATGAATGGAGAAAGCGTCTCCTTGCTTTGGTTCACATAGTGGGCCAACACTTCAAGCAATTTTACTGCAGGCAGTTGAAAAATAAACAACTGGATGAAATGTCAGCCAAAGTGTCAGAAATGTGAACAAAATGTGTTTTTATGCGTTATGTTAATTAAGCGATCATAGCGCATTGGACAAAAAAAGTGGTATTTCCCTGATTGTGCTTTCCCCAAGTAGTGCAGAAACAAATGTTTGGTGAGGTGGAAAACTGATTAGTCATTTGATCGCAAGTTGTGTCAATAATATTTGTACAAAAAATTACCAAAATCTGATTTTTGCTTTTCAAGTTACAGTCGAAAATGTTGGGGATGTTTTTATTGAGACACAGTGTAAGTAGTAAGTACAGAGGTAATCTATGCTGTACAATAACTGTAAACAGAAAAGAATGAGACTCGTTTAGACTACAGTAATAGTATACCACATACACAACCTTTTACTATTGCTACTGTAGTTTTTATACCCTATTACTATGTGGGATTCGTAACAGAAAGTACTACAGTACAAATCATGCCAACCGTGTATCCTTTTTCTCTTCTGTATGAACAGTTCCTAATTTGAAAACAAAAAAAATTGCGCAATAACCAAAAACCCATCTCAGAACCATGGAGCATCACCTGCCATATGAGATCACAATTGCATGTCATAGTGTAACCTGCCACCCAACACAGTTAAATGCATCCTGCCCTTAAAGGCCAAGTTGCACGAAAAAACAATATTGGCTAAATATACGTAGAATGTAATGCTAATTAATAATAGGCTGACAAATCAAAATAAAAACATTGCTTTACAAAAATTTCAATAAAAACAATGTTGTGCGAAAGAAATGATGATGTCACCTACTACGCTTTGTTTTAGCATGTATTGCAGTGCGCGAGAAAGTTTCACACAATGAGCTAGCCATAGCGTCGACGCACACTCAGAGAGGGGAACTTGCTTGCATGAATTCCGAAAGCAAAAGTCGGAATTTGTCAGCGATTGGTGCAAAAAGGGCAGCCTACTTCCTGTATGACAGCGACATCTCGAAATGCAAGCGAAGTCTTTTCGCCCAGTACCACGCTCAATCGACACTGCTAGCGTTCAAATTCTGTCAAAGGCTACATTGACGCTAATACATAAAAAGAGCCTACAGTTTTTTCGACATATCTTTGTCAAACCTTAACCTACTTTCATAATTTTTGGCATGAGTCGTCCTGAGTATTCACTTTATTAAACTGTTAAAATATTTTCTCTCAACATTGTCATGTCACTACGTAGAGCTGACATCATCATGACGTCATCAAAAAGCCGTTTTTATTGTATCCGAGGTGAAAAAAGCTTACACTGTTTTGGTTAATAACTTTAACAAAATTAAAAATATGTTCATAATTTTTGTAAACAACATTAGAAAAGCAACATGCAACTGACAGTATAATGATAGTCCACTTCGCCTAAATACTGATGCCACTTTACCATGTAAAATAAAACACTCTTCGTATTCTTACTTTACTCCACACCAAAATAAACAGAAATGCAGAAAAATAGGCTTTTTAGCCTGTAGCTGCCTTATTTGTCATCAACATTTCATTGAGCCAATTAGTGCTTTATAACAGTTACGTAAACTGATACAACTTGGCCTTTAACACCGACCGTTACCTGATTTACAAAACCCGAGGAAATAGAGAGCTGAGTTGACCATGGTGTTGATTAACTTGTCTGCAAATTGTAACCACCTGACAGCAACCTGGCCAAGAGTTAAACCCAAGATCTCTTGATCTCAAGTCCAATGTTCTAACCACTATACCACCAAGTCACCATGGTTGTGAAGTGCATCAGGGTTTCCACTCTCTTACTGACAAAAAAATCCAGGACTTTCCAAAAGGCATGAAAACTGTCCATTCTCTAGAGGCATTTATCAGTAAGTCAGCCAGCATCAGCTGTTCAGAAGTCAAAACATCGAAGTTATAACATATTTTTTGGTCATAATTGATTAATTTAATGGTGAAAATCACCTGTTGCAGTTGCTGCAGACTAATTTGTGGTACATGCTGAGTCTGTACCGGTGCCTGGGTCGTTATCACAATCTGCCTGACCCCGGGCATCGGCACAGCCTGTGTGGTCTCTTGCGGTTGCACAGTTGGTGGTCCCTGACTCGGGTTGGTAGTTATGACAATCTGTGTAGCTGGGCTGGGCAGCTTTGGCTGCAGTTGTTGCTGCATAGTCTGCTCTATCTCCTGTACTGACAATCTGGATGCTGGCTGGTGATGTTGATGCTGATGCTGTTGATCAACCATCTTCACACTGGATGCTGCATGTGGTGGCACAGGTCCTCCTCGCTGAGTTACAGTCGGCGGCACAAGTGCCACTCTCTGATGTTGCAGGTTGTGCTTATCATCATCATCAGAACCATTGGGACACCGAGTCAGTTGTCGAACCAGCTCCGAGTCCCAATCAGATGAAGCTGCTGCTGGTAAGTCTTTGGCACTGGTTGCTGCTGTAGCCGTGGGAACATGCTGCAGATGCTGTGGTGGTCGTGGCAACAGCTGCTGCTGCTTCACTAACAAAGCTGTGCTGTCTTTCGACGACAACATCCGCACTAGCTCTGACTCTGACGATGATGGCGACGGCTGTGGCTTGGTCGGCACAGAGTTGGCGGGTCGGCCGAGCGCAAGGTCATCGTTAGGGGGCGACTTGGAGAGATGCTCCACAAGGTCCATGTGCAGGCAGATCTGTCGCTGGGCCGGCTGCTGGATTCCCGCAGTCTCCATCCTCTGAATCATCTCAACGTTCCCATCATGCACCAGCGGCAGCGACGGTGGCTCCCAGTCCTCCCAGTCGACAAAAAAGTCCACGTCACTCACAGCCAGATCTAGGTCTTTGAACAGATTTGTGCCATCAAGGCCAGTAAGTACATCACTGGGGTCGAACACGTCAACGTTGTCTACAATGTAGACACAACCAAACAGCATATATATGGTGTTTCATATAAAGGCACCCTTTTTTGTCATAATTCACTCGAATGATGATCAATTTACACGAAATTTTTACCAGATGTTAATGAAAAAAAACTAATGCAAAATATTTTGACAAAATATAGCTGTTGGTTAAATTTCTTTGCTACTCATGATGCATTGCTGACGTCATAATGTGCCACGAGTACAAAGTGGCGTGTTGCAACTGGTGCTGACAGTCATGCTGAATAGCTACCCTGCTTCGATGGTGGACTTTATCTGCTACACTAATGACAAACTGTTGAAGTATTAACACTACAAACACAAAAACGCCCAAAATGATCACTTTTGCACACTTATGGCGATGGCTTGACTTATACACCTTCCAGCGAGACAGTGCACCATCACACACCACTTGTGAAATCAAAGTTTTTGGACTGCAACATGCCTGATTTTATGCATCCCATGTTGCTTAGTGCTGGCAGGATAAACATTTTTCATCAGTAAACTGGATAAAGTTCACCATCGAAGCAGGGTAGCAACTGACAGCTCCAGTTGAGACAAGCAAGCTTGTACTCATGACACATTGTCACGTCAGCGTTACATCACAACTAGCAAAGAATATTTAACTAACACTTATATTTTGTTAAAATATTTTGATTTAGTATTTCTTCACCTACAACTGGTTAAAATTTCATGTAAATTGATTACCATCTAACTGAGTTATAAAAGAAAGAAAAAGGGTGCCTTATTTATGAAACACCGTGTATACAGACTTCACCCTTCTATCTACAACCTCTACTACTATTACAACTACTACTACTACAGGTATGATACTGCTAAACCACCGCCACTACCATCATAATCACTAGTCAGTGGTGATGTGGATTAATAAAAGCAGGCTAAACAGGAAGTTATGTTTGCAAGTTTCCAACAGTAAGTAAGTAAGTAAATAATTTACAAAGCTCACAATGTCAGCGAGAAACTCACTGAATCTGAGGCACTGATTATGGGTGCTCAAAATGTCAATTCTGACCGTATAGTCCAAAAGCATTAGGGTTTACTAAGGAAAAAATTAGTATCAAGCTGATGCCAATTGTGGCTAAACAATACCATCATATAGAGCGATGGCAACTTCCTATAGGCTTCCAGTAGTAACCATGTCTTCATCTGCAGCGGTTTGGCTGCAATTTTCAATGGAAAGTTTCAAGGTATAAGATAGAGCCAAGGTTACTATTAATCACTAATAGAAAGTGGCTTAAGGTCTTTCAGATAAGATGAAACTCATAGACCTTGGATGACCTTGAAGGTCAGTACTGCAACAGCAACTGTATAGCCTGTAGTGCGTCTTCCCTAGCAACAGCTGGGCTTTCCTGTTCAGTATGATTAAAACCATCTGGTGTCATTTTAAGTGGCACATTTGCAGTCACTGACCCGGAAAATGTGAATTTAGACATGAAAATTGTGATCCTATAGAGGTAAAGGTAAAGGTTGTCAATTTTTATAGCGCATCATCGCGAGCACGCGCACGCCTCTATGCGCTTTCGTCCCCACCTTCCGTCACTCATGTGAATGAGTTACTACTCATTTTACCGTCCCACGGAGGGTAGAAGGCTGAGTCGACCTAGCTGGCAGGCTTTGCACCAAGATGGTTTACCTGCCCGCAGGCAGTCACCCATCGCAGTACTAACCGGGCCCGGCGTAGAGTTACTTCGTTTCAGCCGAAAGGCGTTACCAACTACGCCACGCCACCAGCCTTTAACGTTTATGTTACACTATGAATTTTAGTGGAATAATGATAGTGAAGTAATGATGATGGTGTGAAATGTTGCAGCATTGTGAAATTAAGTTGTGCATGAAACATTGTGTTGTGTTGTTGAGTATGAGTCATTGAGTCTGTCCGTTTGTGGGTCTACTCAGTCGGATGTATGCTCTCTGTCTGATCGTGATGCTGATAAAATGTCGACTCTTTGTTTGGCTGTCTGTCTGTTGCAGGTTTGTGGCTGTACACAGCACTCAGTCGGACGCTCTACATCTCGTCACGACGCTGATGAAACATCGTTTGTGTCGGGTGAACATGTCGGCTGACGTCTGTTCGTTGTTTGCGTCCACCGCCGTACGTCCGATGCCCGCGTCGCTCGGTCTGCTTGTTACTGTTTTTGATGAGTACGGGGCCCCGGAAAACACGGGTGAGAACAACGCAGGATGCAAGAAATCGTCGTCGGTGCGAAGTCAGCTGCTTGGCTGGCTGTTGCGTTGTCGCTCAGAGCTTACGGACGATGAATTTGTGTCGCTGCCGACGGATCTCGATGCGAGGCTGGTGGCACGCGTTCTTGTGGCGCTGACCGTGCGTGATGCTTGTGTGTCCGATGCCAGCCAGACCAATGATACTGTGCTTACCAGCGATATCAGTAATGCTATGGGGCTCGCTAATGCTGGGCATATCGGTACAATGGGTGGTTCGTCAGACATTGATGGTCTGTGTCTGCTGTCGACGTTCCACGCTGTCATTCCGCTGCCGGCGTGTGTCAGCAGTACAGCGACAGGTGCTTGCAATAAGCTGTCTGCAGCAGTGCATTGTGGGAGCAGTGTATTACAGCACAGACGGAATGAGCTACTGACTCTCCTAGCTAGCGACATCGACTACTCAGTCGCCTCGGCCAATTCTGAGGTCAGACCCTGAGCCGTGTATTTTTTCATTTAACTGTGTAGATTGTATTAATGAAAAGTTAAACCAAAGTGTACGAAACTTTATTCAGATTTATTCATATTTGACATTTTTATTGTATGATGTCTAGGGGGTCTGTTTTTTACCGAACACAGTATAGGCCTACATAAATAAAACTAGTGCGTTAAAAAGAAGGTTACTTGCCAAGTCTAAAATATTGGTAGTGAAACTCTGAATTCGGACAAGTTTAAGTAATGATAACAGTGTTGCAATTGTCATCACTTTGCAAAACATCTCGGAAAGTTTGACGGTAATTAAGTGAGAATGCATTGATTGAGAGTGACCACCAGTGCAGAGTCTAATGAGAGTGACTGCATGTCCGCAAGGTAGAGTTTTAAGGTGTCTCGGTGGCTTGGCGGCTCAGCGGTTAGGGCGTTGGACACGAGACCGAAAGCTGGTGAAAGGTCCATGGTTCAATTACCAGCCATTGCACTGCTAAGTAACAACTTTGGGCAAGTTGTTCACACCTATGTCCCTGTGTAGGTGCAAGCGTCTAGTGGTTGGTATCGACTTGTAACTTTCATGTTGCATTTCGATTCTCACTGCCGGTCATTTGCAAGCTACCTTGAGCAAGTTGCTAACTTACTGTCTGCTCAGGCCAACTCAGCCTTCTACTCTTCGTGGGATGTTGTTTGTGCATTTTGTCTATGTATACTGTCATTGTGTGTGTGTGGAGTCAATGGCATGGCAGCGTCAACTGATGATGAATGTTTTTCTCTGTGCTCTGTGTGTAAACGTAAAACGTAAAGTCCTTCCCGAGCCTTACAGCCCATAGGGTGGCGCTGATCTTCGTTTCCTAAGGCTTTCAGCCAGACACCAGTTTTGCACTGCGAGACCGCGGATACGGGGCCAGTGTATCGCGCGGTGTGCCTGTTTACGTCCCAGCGGTGAAGCCAGTACCAAATTATACTGCTTGGTGACAGAGGCACATGTGTGTGAACAACTTGCCTAAGGTCGTTACCCAGCAGTGTCCCGGTGCAGAGTTGAACCTGCGCCTTTGAGTTACCTCAGGATTATGAGTTCGACACGTTACCGTTAGACTACCGAGCCTCTGGGTGTGCTCAGAGTGTATTGTGTTTAGATGAAGTGTATGGTGTGTAGTCAAAGCGCATGGAGTCGATGGCGTGGCAGTGTCAACTTATGATGAATGTTCTGCACTGTGCTCTGCATCGCTGGAACTGGACAGTTGCTGACATTCTTCAGTCAGACATCTACACTAAGTTCAAGGTATTCATTCATTTTGTAACTTGTGCTTTTGTGCTTTGTTTGTCTGTGTTAAGTGCTAGCAGCTTTTAGCCTTAATGCTCATATGTCGGGGAAATATCAGGGAATTGTCAGGAAAAAATCTCATTCGGACAAATTTCTCAAAAACTCCGTGAAATTGCACAATTTCACATTTTTTTGGAACAGTTTTTAAGCTCGCTATGCTCTGGAGTCATCTTGCAGCTATTAAATGACAGCCACAATTCATTAAGTGATGAATCTTGAAAGCACAGGCACTATTTGGCCTGTTTTTGATTAACGTGATGCAACAACTGTAGACCATAGCATTAAACAGTATATTGATGAATCTTTGCCTGTGGCTCAGTAGTCTAACGGTAACATATCGAACTTGTAATTCTGAGGTAACTCAGAGGCGCAGGTGAATGCATTTCAGTGCTTTTAGAATACAGCAGAATTGAAAAATAGAGGCATAAGCATGATCGTGCACTTGTTTACACTGTTTATTTACGACAGATTGAACACATAAGCTATTAGTTCGTGCTTATATCTTTTGCTTCTGCTGTATCATATAAATCAGTGACATTCGGTATTTAATTATAAATCTGGCAAACACACATTGGCAGCACTGGCAAATGAGCAATGCAGCAAATGGTCAAGATAAATAATAGTAATAATAATATTTTTTTGTTGGGGGGGGCAACTATATATTTAGTAGCCAGTCATCACCAGTCATTGCTTTCACTTATGCAGTAATAAATTAATTAAAGTAAAAGTAAAGGTGTCAATTTGTATAGCACATCTCACTTACACGCCTCTAATGTGCTTTCGTCACTAACGCCTGCCGCACGGCCACCATGTGCAGCTGCAGACACAGGCTAACGCAGTGGCCGGCTAGGCAGCCCCAGTCAGCTGTACCAAGGTCACCACCTTCCGTAACCCATATAAATGAGTTACTACTCATTTTACCGTCCCACGGAGGGTAGAAGGCTGAGTTGGCCTTGTTGGTTGACTGATAGCGGACGCCGTACCCAGAAAGTGGTCAAACGGCCATCCATCAGTCTAGCGCAGGATAGAGAAAGTTCTCCGACTACGACCGACGTTCTAACCACTATGCTACGCCACCAACACCACCAGTTGCTTGTAGTTTGTTTCTGTGTATAAGTGTGTTGTTGCTGGTTGGCAGCTGCTGATGTCGACGTTGGCGGCTAATGTCGTGAGTTTCATTCGGAAACAGCGCGGTGGCAGCATCGAGTCACTGTCAGCTGTGATGCGGTTGCTGGTTGGCATGATGACGTCACACAGCAGCAGCTGCAGCAGCTGTATGTCATTAAATGATGATACCAGTCACCATTCGCTCGTCTCATTGTGTCATTCTATGCTGCCGGACAGTTTCATCAGGGCGTTGCTTGACCAGATTGATGCTGAAATGGTAACATCATTTGCAGTTACTGTTGGTGCATTATTTCTCCATTTGTTCCATGTGCATTTTAGAGTTATATCTAGTATTTTATCTACACTGTGTCCCACAAGAAACGTCCCACTTTTTATTGTCCATATCTTCATAATTCTTTCACTGGCATATTCGGCAGACAATAAACAGGTGTGATCTCATAGCTTTCATACTGGTTTCCAATAGGAACCATATCTCCTTTAAACCTTTAAACAGTGACAAACAGTCTAGTCTGATGCAGTATGCATGTTTTTTTTCTTGGTGCACATTTGCTTCAGACAGAGTCAGTAGATGTCTTCATACAGAGTTATAGTTTGAGTTGTATTTGCTGTTTGCATGCAACAGTTGCCTTCCAAAACCAGCAGTGCTGATCTCGCATCATCATCGCTACTCTCTGACAGACTACCAGCGAGGACTGACGGCAGGGTGCGTGATCCGTTTGATGATGACTTTGATCTGATGGCGGATGGCGGATTGACCAGTCAGAGTAACTTGTCATCACAGGCGACCACGTCCACCGCTGGCTTAGCGTTCAATGATGAATTCCCAGTCTCCACATCGCAGTCTCAGTCTTCACTCGCCTTCTCTGCAGGTAACATGTCATTCTGAATAATGACTACGATCTTGGAATTCCAAACCGACAATTCTGGTCGTTTTGCAAATCCCAAATCTCTGGATTGGCGGCATCCCAATGCTAGGATATTGGGATTGCAAAAATTTGTTAAATAGTATTTTTTGGATGGTTACAGATGACAAAATAATAATTTTCTCTGTCTGATGAAATATTTTGTGCATGCAGGAGATCTTTCTGTGAGCTGTAAGTTGTACTTCGACAATCACAGTCACTCCCATGTGCCTGATGACTTACTTCGTTTTTACTCCTTGCCCGCTACGTTTCTAACATAGCGAAGAGGAGTATATGAGATCAGAGGCGCGTTTCGCACTTTTTATTTCTCTGAGATTTTCAGAGATTCTCTGAGAATCTCAGAAAAAAGGTAGGTGCGAAACTCGAATTCTATGCAGCATCTCAGATATTCTCAGAGAATATCAGAGATTTTCAGAGAAATAAAAAGTGCGAAACGCACCTCAGTGTAATATTGAGGACCGACCGACCAACGACTGACCTCTGTTCCTGGAAGAGCCTTCCTGGAAGAACTTTAAACGGCCTTATCTCCATAACGGTGCTAAATAGACACATGGTCACTATGGACCACCTATAGGAAGTCGGCCCCCGGGAGTCGAATGGTCATGCGACCGATGACGCCACGTGACCCCCAAAGGTCAAGGTTGTGACCCCATTATCTTTGAGGCGCCATATCTCTGTAACGGTGCCAGATAGATTCATGAATTGAGGTATAACCAGACAAATGGCAAATAGCGTCATCAACCATTATTGGAAATTTTTTCCTCTCAGTTCCTAAAATTGGGCAATATTTTATGAACTTTGGGGAGACAATTTTCAATAACGACCACGACGCCAGTCACTATTAGTATAATATTAAACGGGTCTCAATTAGACGCCGGGTCTCTAATACAAGCCGAAAGGAATGAAAAAGCTTTTAAAAGAATACAAAAGAAAATGATGCGCCGAGGAGTACATTAGATTGGTCACAATCTAATAAAATTTTTTGTTCATTAGGAAATAAGTCTAGTAGGACTACTTATGGGAATGGATTAGGGAGACCAATCCTGGGATTACGAATTTTTTTAATCCCAGATCCTGAGATTGAGAAATGTTCTCAGGATTGTAATCACTAGTTCTGAACCGGAACTGCTGGTGTAGCTCAATGGTAATGCTTTTCATTTGATCAACGAAGTTGCTTTACACTGGGCCGGGTTAGTACTTGGATGGGTGACTGCCTGTAGGCAGGTAAACCATTTCAAGGTCAACTCAGCCTTTTATCCGTCCTGGGTAGGTAAATCATGTAACAGTTTGTCTGGCTGGGGTTAAGGCAGGGTGCGTTCACGTTTACTTGTGTCAGATAGCAGGTGTGCGATATTATGTGGCAGGTGATGCTCTGCCTTGGGTTTCCCATAAAGAACTATACACAGCCTTTATGTGTACATGTAAAGTTGGTGTACTGTGTAAAAAGGTAAAAAGGTAAAGGTCATCAATTTGTATAGCAAATCGTCGCAAACACGCCTCTAATGCGCTTTCGTCACTAACCAGAGCCGCCTGCCGCACGGCCACCATGTGCAGCCTGCAGACACAGGCTGGCGCCGCGCGGCCGGCTGGGCAACCCCAGTCAGCTGTACCAAGGTCCCCACCTTCCGTAACCCATGTAAATGAGTTGCTACTCATTTTACCGTCCCGCGGAGGGTAGAAGGCTGAGTCGTCCTAGCTGGCAGGCTTTGCACCGAGATGGTTTACCTGCCCGCAGGCAGTGACCTATCGCAGTACTAACCGGGCCCGGCGTAGAGTAACTTCGTTTCAGCCGAAACGCGTTACCAACTACGCAACGCCACCAGCCACTACGTGGTGTGGGTGTATATTGGTGTGTTTGGTCTGTTGTAGGTGGTGAAAGTGTGCTGTCAGCGTGCATGCTGTCTGCTTGTCAGTCAGTCTGTCTGTCTGCGGTTGACTTGCTCTGTCAGTTGTGTCAGCAGATCGATGACTCGCTACATACTGAGTGTGTCGTCGCGCAGCTGCTTAAGTCATTTGATGATGACGATGAAACTTCCTGGGATTGCTCAAAGCCGTTCCGTGTGCATCTGGTTTGTAACGACTATAACCTAAGACAACGACCGCATGACTGCAAGTTGAATGTTAGCACTGACGATAGAAACTTTTTAACTAGGATGCTTTTGAAAGACATTTATTAACCTTTTTATTAATCATTCTGTCACACATCATTTAGTTTTACTGCAACCCTCAGACTGTGTTGTACCCGTACAATTATTGTGTTGTATAATGTATTGTATTGTATTATTCTTGTATAATTTGTCACATTCATTTATTTCCCATATTGGACTAGCTTATGACTACATTCACATGAAACGAACATTGTATTGTATGCGATATGATGAAGATTCGCACTTGAAAACTGATGGACTAGCTGTCAGTTTATTCTAGCACATAACTAAAAAGAACTGAAATGTTTCAAGTGTTTTAAATGGAAATGAAATGATATATGATATGATGTTGAATTTGCACTTGAAAACTGACAGACTGGCTGTCAGTTTAATCTAGCACATAAACTAAAAAAAACTGAAATGTATCAAATAAAAGTAAAAAATAAAATGAGAGAAGTGGAAATATGAGTAC
>Ga0209671_1001070_pt1 | contig 21566 bp, 20 predicted proteins | sample WorMetHERISLAND2_2_FD_187401 | JGI IMG/M metagenome (GOLD analysis project Ga0209671, IMG submission 187401) | Marine gutless worms symbiont microbial communities from Max Planck institute for Marine Microbiology, Germany - Olavius geniculatus... | ecosystem: Host-associated > Annelida >... | reverse complement strand
AGAACGTCCTGATCGGCATCGTGGCGTTTTTGATGGCGCTGTGGGCCACCATGTCCCTTGAGAAAAAAGACAGCGGCGAAAAGCCGTCGTTTATGGAGGTCTGGTACCGGTTTCCGAAATTCGTGATCGGATTCATGGTCGCCTCCCTGGTGGTTTCCTTTTTGGTCGAGCCGGTCTGGGGCGCCAAAGCCGCCAAGGCTGCCGGCAAGGCGTGCAAGAGCTACCGCAGCTGGCTGTTTGCGCTGTGTTTCGTTTCCATCGGACTGGAAACCGACTTCAAAGAGCTGGTATCGGTGGGTGGCGGCCGCCCGGCCATCGCCTATTGGTTGTCCCAGGGCGCAAATGCCGTTTGGACCTTATTCATCGCCTGGGTTCTGTGGTCCGGTACTTTCTTTACCCCGGCCATTTTGCCGGATTGATGACATCCTGGTTGAGCGGTTCCCTTTTTCGCCCCTCGGATTGCGATCCCTCAAGATCACGGATCAAGTCGCGGGGCAAGCAGGGTTCAACCTTAAAGGTAGATAAATCGGAAGGCATTCCATGGCGGAATGCCTTCCTTTTTTTTTGCTTTTGCCACTTCCATAGCTTTCCCTCAAAGTTGTTGACCCTCTTATGAAACTACATTTAAAGCGAACCGCAGAATATCGAATATCGAACCGCAGAATGTCGAAGTGTGGAATCGCTTTGCTCAGTCTTTTTAATAAGATAGATAAAATACATTCCTTCGACATTCGATATTCATTATTCGATATTCGATATTCGCTTTTCAAAGTTTCTTTTTTTGATCAGACCGGCTGTCCTTTAGCCGGAGGCCGCCGCTCGTGTGAAACTACATTTCAAAAGCTGTAATTGGTTGCATTTTAAGCTACGTTGCCATTGTAGGTTGGGTTGAGCCAACTCCGGGCTTTGTTGGGTTTCGTTGCACTCTACCCAACCTACATTTTTTCGGCGTTCTCATGAAATGCGAAACCCAACAACGGCCGATAGTTGGAACCGGGTCACAGCAGTTTCTTTACCGATCAGACCGGCTGTCCTTTATCCGGAGGCCGCGCTGAATCACTAGAGCAGTGGACGGTTCAGTACGTCTATACGTTGACATGCAAATAGATTCGATGATATTCCGTAACAAAAAAGGATAAGGGGCTATGGACAAATTCAATGTTATTCTGGAGGCTGAACAGCAGTTTGCCAGGGAGGTGACTCTGGGGGTGATCGTTACACGTCCCTTGACCGTGTGGCATACCATTATTCCAGGATTTTTCATTATTGATTTTCTGCGGCGCGGCAGTGCCATACGGCAATACTCCAAGCATTTTATGTTTCCGCGCAAAATTGCACTGGATGCGGCCGTGGCTGATATGCAGCCGGAAGAAAAAGACTCTCTGGAATCAGATGCGGCGGACAATGTACGGATTTGGCTGGAAGCACTGAAGCTGTATTCGCCGGGTCTGGTTGAGGCGCATATCGAGCTGATCCGGATTCTGACCGTCCATTATCAGAAGCTGATCAAGGCCGACGGCGATACCATGAATGCTTTAATAGAGCACGCTTATCAAAATTCTGAAAATTTTAAGGAATTTATCGAGACAATTACCTCGGCCGAAAATGAGGTGGATCGTCAGGTAATCGAACAGCTTGGCGGCAATGAAAAAGTCAGGGAGAAAATAATTGCCGAACAACAGCAGATTGCCAAACGAAGACAAAAGATCCTGGAACAAGTATTCTGAGATAGTTTATGTCTGCAAACCTAAAAAAGAAATTTAATCATATATACAATTACGAACGTCATGTCGGCAGTGCGGTAGCTTTGCGGGTGATAAAGTCCAAACCGATCGGGGTATGGGAATTTCTCATTCCAATTGTCTTTATTTTGCATTTTATGCGCAACAAACAATCCCGCGAGGTTTTTATCCAGAATTATATGTTTACCAAGCGGCATGCGCTGGATGCAGCCTTCAAAATGCTTAAAAAAGGACTCGGCAAACAAGATGTTATGACCAACGTCAAGGATAAAACCCGGGCCTTGCTGACCGCCCCGCAAACCCGGGGTATATATTCAGATGCCATTCGCCGGCAGCAGATGCGCGAGATAGACCTGTTGTTCGATCACTACGGCAAGCTTCTGGGGGTTGAGGGCGAAGACTATGCCGCCCTGGTGCGCAATGCCTATGGCAACCGGTCCGGCTATATGGAATTTCATGAACAGTTAACGACAGCGGAAAAAAAAGTATCCGATGCGGCCCGGCAGACGCTCGGATCGCAGGCCGATGTTGATGCGCTGCAGCGAATCGAAAGGGCCACCGAGGCAGTCCGTCAATCTCGCATCGAAACTATTTTCGGTTCATAGGGTACAGTACTGACAATGGATCCGATAGCATGATGCTGTCATAACATCGACCGGATTCTGAGATACCTATGACTGATATTATCGGTATCCATAATTTTTTTACCACGAAATACACGAAACACACGAAATATTTGTAGGATAGAAAACATTATTTGCTCGCAGAAAACATGGTCCTCTGGGCCAGTCGTTGATCCCGTGTTCTTTACGGGGGTCAGAGACAATCGGCTGTGCCATGAATCCTGCTGCCGGCGAGAGCGGAATGATGGAATACTGGAAAGTTGGAATCTTGGGTTTAGTGGAATGGGATCTATTTTTATAGGGATGGTATGGATCGGTTTTACAAAATCAGGCCGTCATCCGCTTTCGATTCCCAATATTCCTCTATTCCAACATTCCAATATTCCATTCGGAGTCTAAGGTAAAATCTACTCCGCTGGGGTAAAATCAAAGCCGGGCACTCTAGGCTCGGATTTTTCACTTTTTAGTGTATTTCGTGCTTTTCGTGGTTGGAATTATATCTTCCGCTAAAAAAAGTATATGGAACATGCTCAGCGATCAAGAACGCCAATGGGTCTATCACCATGCCTATCTTCCGGAGCACCTGCCCGACTATGTCGCAGCTGTTTCGGGCGCCGAGCCTTTTCTGCATCACAATTATCTATATTTTTGCGGTAAAAAACACCTCATCTTCAACGGGTACCCCTTGGTTCCTGAATCGGACCCTCCTGCTCAAATATACAATTCTATCTGTGAACGCCTTCAGCCGCTGACAGCGGCGGTGATTGCGCCACGGATCTGGCTGCCGGAAGCGCAATGCGATCATTGGGAAGATGACCGCTATTTTCGGCTTGATTTGCCACTTGCCGCATTGGATGGAGCAGTGGCTTACATGCTGCGCCGCGCCCGGCGAGATTTGCACGTGGTGCAGGGCGATTTCGGAAAAGAGCACAAGAAGATAATCAAGGCCTTTTTAGCGCGCCATCGATTCAATCGTAGGCAGAAATACATTTTCAAGCATATCGTGCGTTACCTGAAGGCCAGCGACACTGCCGTTGTGCTTGAAGCCAGAAAGGAAAAAGATCTCGCGGCTTTCAGCATCGTGGACATGGGTGCCTTGGATTATGCCTTTTACCTGTTTAGTTTTCGATCCGGCAAATTAAATGTGCCCGGCGCTTCCGATCTGCTTTTTCAGGCCATGGTCGATCAGGCCCAGATCCGGGGCAAAGGGGCCATCAACCTTGGATTGGGAGTCAATGACGGCATACGGCGTTTCAAAGAAAAATGGGGCGGGGTGCCATTCTTGGACTATTGCTCGGTCCAGGTGGACTACAGGGAGATTGATATCGGATCTTTGGCGAAGAAGCTGTGAATCTAAACATTTGCTAGGTCAGGATTTATATTGTTTTTGCGTAATCCGAGTCATAAAACTTGAAAATCACAAATTACAAATCTCAAATAACAAATAAATTACAATGACCAAAAGCTCAAATTCCAAACAATGATGATTTCACAAAAAGTCGAATTCATCATGTGTTTGGTGTTTCGTGTTTGGTATTTGGTAGAACCCTTCGCACGTCATATCAAGATGTTATACCACTAAACACCAAATACTAAACACTCTCGTCAACAGGTCGTTTTTCGACTTTTTACGAGACCGTCAAACCATGTATGCGAGATAATTTATGCTGTCTGCCGGGTTTCGGTCATTGAGATTTCGAATTTGGATATTACTTGGGATTTGGTGCTTGAATATTGAATTTTCAATGCTGCCGTCATTTGAATAACAATGCTATAGGCTGAGTTCAACCGGTTTACTTCTTCACACCGGAATAGATTTTTTCCGCTTCGGGCAGACGAACTTTTCTGGTTGCCGCTCTCACCTTGTCAAACCACAGGCGCCGTTCTTTTTTTGTGCCTTTGCGCATGGTGGTGATGGCTGCCTGGATGACTTCTTCTTCTACTTTTTGCAGGCGGTTGAGGAAAGCCAGGTAGCTGCCTTTTGAGGTGTATAGGGCTTTCAGAGCATCTTTGTAGCGGTGCTGATTACACGCGAGCAACTCAAGGTAGTGGTCTACCAGGAAGCCGATTTCCTGCAGCTGCTTATTTCGGATTTTGTCCGTGTAGAACCCCTTTTTTTCTTTATCCAGAATATCCTTGGTTTTGATTTCGATGCGTCGGATCTCCCAGGCCCGCTCCGCTCCCCGATGGATGTTGAAGCCGGCATCCAGCGCCAATTGCCGGGTAAAAAACAGATTCTTGCGAAGCTGCTGCAAACGCAGGCGATATCGTATGAGATCGTATATGAACAATGGAAAGACAACGATGCGCCAGTGGTACTTGGATTTTTTCATTTCAATTAAATCCGCGGCGATTCGATTGGATTGACGGGTTTCGAATTTCTTAATGGCGTTGTGTGATTTCATTGCGATTGGGTATTTCTATGATCTACCAAAGGATTTGATGCATTGCCTTGTCTTCCAGACAAAGGCCTCGCACGCAACCTATAGGAAAGGCGATTTGATGTCAACCGCCTGTTGATGGGTACTGGATGCTGGATGCTGGATACTGGATGCTGGATGCTGGTGTTGAATTTTAGATAGTCTGAATGAATATTGTTTAATTATTTAGGCACACGTTTTCTTTTTCCGTTTTATTTTAACATTTTCAGATTTTCACATTTTTTTACTGAAGGTTGTCATCGATTAAAATTGGGGGCCAGCCCCCAAGCCCCCGGGATTTATCGCATAGAGGACCAAGGAAGAGGCAGTCAAAACAAGACGGAGGCTGTAAGTTACAGCCTCCGCCTCTTCCCCGGTCTTTTGCAGGCGCTCGGGTTGCTTCCCAGCGTTGCCCTATCCTCCTGCAAAACTATGGACTGCTAAATAGGCTATTTAGAAGTCAACATTATCTGCTCTGTGGTCATTTTTGGTTTCAAATCGAAGTTGTAAAAAGTCTTCATAAATTTGATTTTCATGATCGATTTTTTCAATGGCCATAGCAATCAGATCTAATATAAGGTAGCCCATGCGGTCGGTTATTCGATTCATCTTTGTTTCATATTGTTCATCTTCATAAATGTTCATAATTATCCTCGTCAATCGGTTTTAAAAGATTTCAGTGGCAGCCAGCCGGACATGTTCGGCATTGGCCATAGTTTGCTGGTTAGCTGCAGCGGCAATCAGAGCGCCGCGTGCCAGATGATTTGCTTTTCTAAACAGTCCGCCGGATGCCTGCTGGATAGCGGTTATTGCGTTTTGATCAAAAAGGTTGTGTTTAATGCCTGCGATGGCCAGATGATGTTTGAGGTAATCTTGCATTCCGGCCAGGTTGGTGCCTTGCAGGTGGCTGCGGGCCACCACTCTGGAGGCCAACGGTTGAGAGGAACGATATGACAGTTTGTCGATGAGGTTGTTTTGCCCGGCCAAGATGATAGGCAGGTAAGGTTTGGAGTCTTTTTCAAACTGACACAGGGTATGCAGCTCGGCAAACACTTCTAGGCGTAACAGCGAGGCCTCATCGACGAGCAGCAGCACTTTGATTTTTTTCTCACACACCAGAGCGCTGATTTCTTTTTTGATCATACGCAGCATCATGGCTTTGGAATTGGTTTTGATGTGGATGTCCAATCCATGGATCAGTTGACGGTAAAATTCCATGATCGCCCCCGATGACGCGGTCATATACAGGCTTTTGTATTCGGAAGGGTGCAGGTGTTCAGCCGCATATCGAATGGCGGTGGATTTGCCACTGCCCACTTCTCCGGTGATCAGCCCAATGGCCCCCAGGCGGATAACATAGTCAAAGCGCTGTTTGACATCGATAAGTTCGGCGGTTTTTAAAATCTCGTTAAGGTTGATATCGGCACCAAAGGGTTCTTTTTTCAAACCGAAGAAGCTGCGGTAATTATTGTTTGTCATCTTCTCTCCTTTTTGAAGCCCACAGTTTTCCGCCCCCATATTCGTTGGGGTCGGTATTGGAGTGGATTTGCGGGTTGTTGTTTTTATCTCGTTTAATCCGGCAATTGACGTTGAGGTTGACCGGCACCAGCATGCCGTAGGATTTGTTTTGATATTTGACTTCAACTTGCTCGGGTTGACTTTGATGGTAGAGCAGTTCCACGCGTTTTGCGATCAGTGCCACTGGGGCTTCATACAAGCGTCCGTTAAGGGTGACGCTGCGGTCTTTGTTAACCTTTCTGCGGGCCACCTTGCGAAAGTAGTCATGTAAGTTGTCCGGAGCCGCTCTGAGACACTGCAGCTTGGCTGCAAAGCGTTCAAGGGGCGTTTGCTTGGTGCTGCAGTGTTTTCGTTGATGGTAGATGTTGCACAACCAGCTTTCAAAGGCGTCATTGAGTTGATTTAACCTTTGACCTTTAAAGCCGGTTAAAAACTGTGAGCGCACAGTTCTAAAAAAGCGTTTATGCGGATCTTTGCATAAACGCTTTTATGCAAAGTGCAATATTATGCAGAGTCGTATAGGTACTGGAACGATAAGGCTTTAATATACAAAACATTTTTTCAGGATAGTGCTTTAATAACTTTGCATAATATTCGATACTCCTTTCTAAAATTTCGAACAGAAAGGAGTATATCAATGAAAAAACAGACAAAATGGTCAAATCCCTCCATCATTGCTGCTTTCGAAACCCACCTGAAGACGTCCTGCGGATTGTCGGGCGGGACTTGCTTTTGGTACTCTCGGTACGTCAAAGGTTTTCTAAGCGACGCATTTGGAGAGGGGCAGTTGGATCTGGCAGATCTTCAACCTGTTCAATTAATTTCATATATTACGCAACAATCAGCGTACTACAAACCAAAAACAACAAAGCTGATAGTAACGTCGCTACGAAGCTTTATCCGCTTTTTACAGTTGGAAGGTATGTGCGATGCACGGTTGGTGAATGCCGTACCGACTATTCACCAATGGAGACTTGCGGATTTACCAGCAAGTCTGTCAGAAGATCAGCTATCTCTTCTTCTTGCCTCATTTAATAGATCCACTGCCAATGGGCTGAGAGGCTATGCGATGGTCCGGTGTATGTCGGATTTGGGACTTCGCGCCCACGAAGTGGCTCATATCTCTTTAGATGATTTCGACTGGCGAGCGGGTACTTTAAAGATCCAGACAACCAAGGTTCGACGCCTCAGTATCCTGCCTTTGCCGGTTAATGTGGGCGAAGCGATTACGGCATACTTGCACAATGGACGTCCGTGTACCTGCGAACGTCGGGTTTTTGTTCGTCATATCCGTCCCGTAGGCCAACCCCTTAGCAGCCATGCGGTCAGGGCTGTGATTCGCAGAGCGTTTAAACGGACTGATATTGATGCCCAAAAAAACGGCACACATATCCTTCGGCACACAGCCGCCTCGCGCATGATCTGCCAGGGAGCAAGTCTAAAGGAAATTGCTGATATTTTAGGGCACCGACACATCGACACGACCGCAATATATGCCAAAGTCGACCTATCAACACTCAGACAGGTCGCCATGGCCTGGCCGGAGGTGCAAAAATGAGAATATCGCAAAATATGGTAAAACTTGTTGAAGACTATCTCGCTTGCCGCCGAAAGTTGGGGTTTGCTCTAAAAATCGAAGGACAGGAGCTGCTGCGCTTTGCCAACTTTGCCGATCAAACAGGCCACCGCGGGCCAATCACTACCGAGCTTGCCATCCGATGGGCTAAATTACCCAAGAACGCAGATCCGATCTATTGGGCACGGCGACTGGATATGGTGCGACGCTTTACTAAACACCGCGCTCTTTTTGATCCATGCACTGAGATTCCACCGGAGGGCATTTTAGGGTCATCATACCGTCGAATGCCACCATACATTTATTCTAATAAAGAGATAGCCGACCTAATTTTGGCTGCCTCGAAGCTCGGTCCGGCCAAGGGTTTAAGACCTCATACATATGTTACACTTTTCGGGCTTCTGGCCAGCACAGGACTGCGCATTTCTGAGGCTTTGCGACTAACACGCCACGACGTCGACTGGGAAACTGGCGTCTTGACGGTGAAAGCGAGTAAATTCAAAAAATCACGGTTGGTTCCGATTCACCACACCACAACTGAGGCATTGGCATGTTATTCCAATCGACGCAATCAATACCATCGGGTTGTATCTTCAGACGCCTTCTTTCTCACAGAGCGCGCTACATCACTGAAGTATGGGAAAACGTTTATGACTTTCAGCTCGTTACGACACCAATTAGGTTGGGACCGTAAAGGCCTACAAAAACCTCCTAGAATACATGATTTAAGACACAGCTTTGCCGTCCGAAGACTCCTGTATTGGTATAAGCAGGGAGCTAACATAGATCAAAAAATTGCAGCGCTGGCAACATATCTGGGACATATCAAGGTGACTGACACATACTGGTATATAACCGCGGTGCCCGAATTACTGGCTGTTGCCGCCTCTCGCTTTGAAAACTTCGCCAATAAAAAATAGGAGGCAAATTATGAGCCCAATATCTTCAAAGGCCGGTTTTTCCGGTTTGGTGCAAAACTTCTTTTGTCAGCGTCTTATCGTCCAGCGCAATGCAAGTGCACAAACCATAGCTTCTTATAGGGATTGCTTCCGTTTACTTCTAAAATTTATCGCAGGAGTTAAAAAGATAAGTCCAACCGACTTGATGTTCACCGATCTGGAAGCACCACTGATATTAGACTTTCTCGATCACCTCGAAAAGAAACGGGGCAACTCAATTCGCACACGTAACAATCGCTTGGCAGCAATCCGTTCCTTTATGCGTTACGCCTCTTTACAGGAGCCAAGTTGTCTTCTAAGTGCACAGCGAGTCCTTGCCATCCCAATGAAAAGATTTGAACGCCCTTTGATCGATTTTCTTACACATGGGGAGGTACAAACGATTATCGATGCGCCAGATTTGTCGACCTGGAGTGGGCACCGGGACCATATCATGATTGCAACTCTCTACAATACCGGCGCCCGAGTCTCTGAGATCATCAACCTTCAAATTGGCCATTTAGTTGTCGGGCGAAAATGCTATTTAAAAATTAACGGTAAAGGTCGCAAACAACGAGCCGTTCCGCTGTGGAAAAATACGGCCGCAAAGCTTAAAAAATGGTTGGTTCGAGTTGATAATAGCCCTGAGGCTCCGATTTTCCCTAATCGCATGGGCAAAGCCTTGTCACGCGCCGGTGTAGAATATCGGCTTCGCGAAGCTGTTCGAAAAGCAACTAAACACTGCCCGTCACTCATAGGCCGTCGAATATCCCCTCACACGCTACGACATACCACTGCAATGCACCTTCTACAGTCGGGCGTTGACATTACGGTAATCGCACTATGGCTGGGTCATGAATCTCCGGCGACTACACATTTGTATGTCGATGCTGATCTGACCATGAAAGAACGGGCTCTCAGTAAAATCCAAGAACCATCAATTAAAGCAAGTCGATATGTGCCCACTGATGACCTTCTTGCTTTTCTTGAAAGCCTCTAATTATGCTTAGTTTTACATCTTTTTTTTGTGCTAATTGCAGATCTCCACCGCTAAAACTTTGCATAATATTGTACTTTGCATAAAAGCGTTCAATTTTGCCACGTCCCTGGGGCTGGTAGGGTTTGGAATGAATCAGTGCGATGGCTAATGAGGCGCTGATATATTCCAGGTGCCGGCTGCGGAAGGCGGCGCCATTGTCCACGTAAAGCTTTCTGGGCAATCCCCTTTTAGCCAAGGCATTTTCAAAGGCATCCAAATAACAGTCAAGGGCTTCTGACAGGTAAAATTGACCATGGACAATTAGGCGACTGTGATCATCAATGACGGCAATCAGATAGCTTTTTCGCATCTTACCGTTAAAATCGACACGAGGGCCGTGCATCACATCGCTTTGCCATAGGTCGTTGGGCAACTCGGCTTCAAACTTGCGACGATCTACAGTCTTTTTGACCGGCAGTTCCATCAGGTTTTGCTGATGTAAAAACCGATAAACCGTGGAGTTGTTCAGTACGATGCCGGGGCTGATCCGGTTTTGTTGATTCATTTGTTCGATCAGCTGCGGTACAGTCAGTGCCGGGGTTTGTAGCTTTAACTCGATGAGTGACAGGCAGGTATCTTCATCCATGGCCCTACTTTTGCCTTGATCGCATCGGTCTTTGGGCCGCAGCGAATTTAAATTACCGTTGCTGTCTTTATAAAGACGACACCATCGGTTGATCGTGCCGATGCTCAAACTGGTTTTCTGTGAAAAGGGGATTTGCCATTTGCGGGCGCACTTATCGCGCATCAGTCGCCTTTTTTCACCCCGGCTCAGCTGAGCTCCGGTGACAAAGTCGCTGATCACGCCGAATCGGAATACGGCCACCTGCATTTTTTCATCTTCAATCATCATTTACCTCCTTTTTGAGATTTTTACCTGCCATATCCCATAAAACAGGTGATATAAATGACACTGTTCGGTGGGGTGTATCCCAGATGAAGATGTTTGCAGATTAAATGCCGCGGCTGACCGGAACCTGACCCTGTTGCAAAAGATAATCAAAGCCGGCCAAAATACCGTCACGCCAGGTGTCGGTCAGATAAACTTTGATCTTTTGGCACAAAAACCTGAACCAGTGACCCTGACGGGTGCGCTCCACGCCAGCTATCCATCGATTGGTGGTGACCTTGCACATGATGCTTGATCGGATCGTTTCAACCGAAGCCTGAAAGCGCTTAAAATACCCTTTAGGTCTCAGCCGGATGACACAACCACAATCCGGGCAACGATAAAGCTTGAGCAATAACGGCCGGATGAATCCATCAAAAATCGCCTGCGCAAAACCATGGCCCCATAGTCGAAAGCTGTTACAGCACGGACAACTGCTGGGCTTTTGCCACGGATAGTCACGTTCTTTTTTGAAAAGTTCCTTGAGTTTGACAGCAGAAAAGATTACCATTGTATCGTTCCTTGTGGGCCAGCCAAGCCCACTTTTTTGCAGGGGCGGCAGTGTGCCAATCTCAATCCGCCGCCCTTGCTTTTTTTAATAAAAAAAGGCCTCCTTTCGGAGACCCATTTATTCTAATAAACCATTTCTACTGATTAATCGATTCTAAAAATCCCTTATAGGTTTAGGACCACATAATTCGCTTATTAACACCGCTTTTATCTTGCCAATGGCTAAAGTCTCCGATGTACTTATCCTTGAGCCTTTCGATCTCTTGGATACCAGAAGTTTTTAGGACAGCATCATCTAAACGAACGGGAAAGAGCATGGTCTTCTGCCGTTCATGCTCAAATCGAAGTGCGTTTCTAACCTCCGCCCTAACCCAAGGGCTGTTAATCGAAGCCTTCGAGAGAACGAGCAGGACCTTATCGTGCACTTGGATTGCTCTGTCGATCTGTTCGGACAGACTGTCACCGACTTTCATTTCCTTCGCGTCAAGCCAGCAAAGTACGCCTACATTCTGGAGGTCGTCATGCAGACGCGCGGCAAAGTCTTTATCCTTCCATGAGTAGCTTATGAAACACGAGTAGTACTCAACCAAACGGTCTTGACGCGTTTGGATCTCCGCCATCGCCCGCCTAATGACTGCAGCCGCAGGAGCAACTGCAGTAGCAATATTTGGTGAATCACTCGTTGACAGCGTTATGTACATAGTTCCTGCAAGATCCGACGGAAGGACTGTCCTCCCAGGATCGCAAACGATCACAAATGTCCTAGAAAGACCCAAAGTACCAGCAAGGAAACCAAGCTCGAATATCACGTTTGGATTAGGGACCCACTGCGATTCTCGAGATGTAGACATTTCATCAGCTGCCAAAACGAAGACAGCAAAATCGGAGCGTTCCGCAACTTCCGTCAGGGATTCGACTACGGTCTTACCAAGATGGAATGCGCCTTCTGACCAAAGGGTAACAGTTGCTGTGGTTTCGAGTTGTCGCCCAAGTTCTCGTGCTGCTGCAAGTCCTTCAAGGGACGACGATATGAATACAGCAGGTTTTGTCATGTGTCCTCTCTAATTTTTCGGGCTAACATCAGAGGTCACCGCGCGCGGCGATTTGTGAAACGTCCCCAAACCACGTTAGAGTCCGGCTGACCGTCTGGCTCTGTGCGCATAGGTTGAAGTATCCGCAAACCGACGAAGCTGTCGGAAGTCAAACCGACTGATGAAAACGAGCCGTGTTCGTCGCGCCTGCGTGCAGCTGCTGAGTTAGCGGTGCTAACAAGAGTTGTCACAAGTTAGCCATTTCTCGATTAAGAATATCTATACAACTCAGTATCATGCTTTTATTTTGTTCTTTATCTGATTCTACTTCAAGTAAATCACTTTTTCTTTTCAAAATACTATTAAACATAATATCGTATTCATTTATTAATACATCAATGATATCAGGCTTATTAAATGTAGATGTTTTTGTATATCCGCCAGACTGAGGATTAGAAATAATAGCTTCCTTATTACCAATAAGAATTAAATTGCCGTGTGAGCCAGTCTCATCACAAAGTATCCGCCGATTAATAACGTATTTATTCAAAGAGTCGATTAAGAAAGATTTTAATAAAGAATATCTCTCTCGCTTTTCTTCTTCTGTATAGTAATCTAAAAATCTTAATTTGGGCCATATTATACATTTTAATTTAACGTTATCCATATTTAAAAGACTAATAAAGCTATTTCTTTCCTCAATAAGTAGATTATCTAATTCTTTTTGCTGATCAAGATTAAGATCTGGTACTTCTTTACCACCATAGTGGATCATGTTAGACATTGATGTAAATGCAGCACGAAGTCTTATGCATACAGTTTCATTGTTTTTATTACATTCATTTGAAATACTCTTAATAGATTTAATTATATGTTTTGTTCTGTCTATTCTTCCTAAATAGTATTCATATCCTTGATTTAATACACCCATAATTTTTTCCATTGTCTCATCCTCATTGGGGAACCAACTTACACAATGAATATCTTTCAATTTTATTGGTATTACACATTCATCAAGTCGAATAGGAATAATGAATATTTTTTCTTCGGAAAACGTTTCTAAGATACCAATAGCATCTTTCAATTCTTTCTGAAAGTAACCATTTTTTGAAACCGATCTTGTGGAAAGTAGTGCAATGAAAAATCTTGATTCTTTAATAGCATTCTCAATTGCATTTCTCCAATTCTCACCTGGACGTAAAGATACTTTATCGAACCATGGTTCAATATATGATATAGAGTCCAGTTTATTATAGATTTTATATGCAATTGAAGTATCAATTTCTTCATGAGAATAGCTTATAAAAACTTTAATTTTCATCATCAACAATATCTTCGGAGTAACTTTTAGGGCTAACGGTTGAGGTAACCAGCCGGCTATTTTGCTTTCGCGCCAGCACTTACCTTTACGCAAATATGAAACATAGGGGTCAGGTCTTCATTCTTCACTCTTTTTTGAAATCTTTCAAGAATGAAGACTTGACCCTTTTGTTTTCCTTTTGTTTTCCATTGGCGATCATTGCGGCTACGGTAAGTGGTGCGGTCAGTCTGGATTGTAAATTGCCAGAGGTTGACAAAATTCAAACAAAGAATCCGGGTAAGTAAATTCATGGGCATTGGGGCATTGTTAGGCATTGGCCCGACCCCGGGAACGGCCCGGCGGCGAATTGTCAGCGCCTGATCCTCACCCTCAGAGCTTTAACACAGCACTTATTGGTCTATGATCACTTGGTCGATCATCTGCATTCCTACCACTTCCCTTTAAGTATTTCTCATAGGCTGCATGTTCGATCATACCTTTACCAGGATCCAACTTCAGTGGAGCATCTCCAGTCAGTATGGAATTGGTCACCAAGATATGATCAAGCAAAACTTTCACGACTTCTCCGTCGCGTGTTGGATCGCTAAATTTAGCGGTAAATGCTTTTTTTCCCGTAAGCTGAGATTGTGGTAGGGCATGGTGCATCAGTGCCGCCTCGCGGTGAAATCCGCCTCTTAATTCATCTACAATATTATGAATAAGAAAATTATCTTCGAAGATATCTCTGTGTGGTCCATCATTCAAATCACCCATTAGGATACATCCTTTAGTTCGACGACTGAGAACAGCGTGTGTGAGATAGCGCCGAATGGCTGCCATTTCTGCCGAAAGCTTTTGCCTTGATCGAAGTGCGTCAATGATTATGGGTTTATCACGTGCAGTCCACTGTGCTTTTCGCTTAAGTTTAGAAATCTTTGATTTTGTATGGAACACCATCAGTTCAATGCTTTCGTTCCCCTCTTTAATTTTCAATACGACAGGCTTGCGGGTGAACTTGTCAAGGCGTGCTTTCTTTACCTCACCCCAAGTGTAATACTCGACCTTACGTGCTAAATGTTTATATATTGAATGTGTCTCAGGAATCTGGTTTATTGGGACCGCAATGTCCTTGCGAACAAGGGCATGATTGCTCTGTGAGCCATCTGGCATTGAGTATACTGTGTAATTGTCACCAAGAAACTCACGAACGAAAAGTTCAAGTTGGGATTTCAGGGGGGGGCCTTCCTCGATTCCAATGATATGAGCGTTGATTTCATCGATTACGCCAGCAATTCTCTCGCAAACTTTGGGTACATTCTTCGGCTTGCGCCCTAAGCCCCGAGATTTCGACTCCTTGGGCCAGAATTCCGGCTTTTTAGGTTTAAACAAATTCACCATCCATTCGACATTGAAAGATGCAATTTTGATAGTTGCCATGGTATTCCTCCTGCATGTTTTTAATCATCGTGCTAATGAGTCTGTAGAAAAAGGATAAATTGCAGCAGCTACACATCAGCCATCGCCGGCTTGTCGCGAATAATCCGGTAGGATGACCTAATTTTTTCTATCTAGTATCATAGTCTCCAGCGGGAATCAGTTGGTTGTGGCTCATAGGCCATATAGGGATGGTCATGAAAAAATGCATTTCCTAATTGACTAGCTTTATATTCCTATCCCGAGATATCTTTTCTGCACGTGCGACTGCCCGACTCACGGCCGCTTGGCCTAATCCCAGCAGTTTGCATAAAATAGATTTAAATCGGTTTTGAAACAAGTGCCCGCTGCGACGATGCCGCCGGTTATAACTGACAGCATAACCGGTCAATAGCCATCGCATAACTGTCGAAATCGCCACTTTGCCGGTTTTCAATAGAAGGTGAAAATAATTCGGTATCAACGCCCAACTGTAACATGTCGTCGAGGTCTCTATTGAGATACTTCCAAGACGATCCAAAAAATTATCACGGTCAATATCATCATCAAAGATTTTTCGCCGCTCGATTCCGCGGCAAATGATATGATGAAGTGCCCCCGGGGCGTCTATGCGAGCTTTGCGTGGCATACTCAATCCATAACATACATCAATCAAATAGAAATGCATTTTTTTATGACCGTCCCCAAGCCCCCCTTTGAACAGACCGTCAATATTTGACATTAAATTTTTTAAGATTCGACACCAATTTTTTTGCCTTGACACGGCATTCATTGATCAGCGGCTCACAAGAGGGTCGACTCACTCACAAGACGAAAACCGAGGTAGTCGAAGCGGTGGTACGGATCGTAGTGGTAGCGGAGGTCACAACGGGCGAGATCCTGGCAATAGTACCAAGACCCGCCGCGCAACACCTGCTCAGCCTCACCAGCTACATCAATCCGGTCTGGGTCATGATATTCATTCAGGCACCATTCCCACAAATTGCCGCTCATATCAAGCGCTTTTACAGGCGACATCCCTATCGGATACAGGCCCACCGCTGTGGACCGACTCAGTCCGCTCTCAGAAGTATTTGCCCGGCTTGAATCCCATTCCGCTCCCCATGGGAACACGTTGTCCGGATGACCTCCTGTTGCCGCCTGTTGCCACTCCCACTCGGTGGGCAGCCGAATTTTGTAGCCCAGCCTCGTCGTCAGCCAGCGGCAATAAGCGATCGCGTCGTACCAAGACACATTTTCAGCCGGATGATTATCGAGCTTGCGGCACTGCTCACCAGGTTCATTCTGGCGCTCCGCCAATCCTTCCCACCAGCGTCTATTTTTATATCCGTCTTTGGCCGTCAAAAAACAGCGGTATTGAATCCAGGTCACCGGATATTTGCTGATGTAAAAGGGATAGACGGGAAAAGTGCCGGCTTCTTTTTCAAGAGTGATTTCTCCATCCGGCACCTCGCACCAGACAATATCCGGCAGGCCGTCCTCCCGGAGACCCACTCCTGGGCGAGGATCGCCGATCTCTGCGAGTCGGTCGCCGATTTTCACTCGCTGTTGATGAGTGGTCGATGCCTTATCGGTTTCTTCCAGTAGGCGCTCACTTTCAGGACGAACAAATTCCTTTTCTGTCGGGCTGAGCGTTGAGTGCACTCGTTCCAACATCTGACTTACAGGCAACAATCGCTCATGGGGCCAAAGGAAATGCTCGGTGCGCTCATTTTCATCCCAATCAGCTGCCGCCAAGCGAACTTGCCGCAATAAACGCAAATCGTCGGTAGTGTCTTCGATCCACTCTCTAATACGTGGCCAATTTTTAAAGATCGCCTCGTGGGCCACTTCTATTATGGGCTCTTTATCCTCACCAAGACCTCCGATCAGCAAGCGAGCCTCAGTCAGAGCCTCTACCAGGGTTTTAGCGACCGTCCCCTTGATTACTTGGCTCAGCCGCGCCCGCCTCCGAGTTGCCACGCCTCGCTCGTCCACCTCCACCAATTCTCGAAATACACTGGCCAAGGCGGTTTCATAGACGCTTCTTTTACCTTCATTTTCTTTTATGAGACCGTTAAATGTATCCTCCGCCCGTTTGCCGATGGCACCATGAACACCGTTGAAGCTTTTATAGGCGGCCTGGGTTAGAACTCCATCAGATCCTTTTGACTTCTGCCAGAGCTCAGAAAGCGCGAAAGCCATGAGCGCCAGTGCGCCGGGTTCAATACCCGTATCGTTAAGAACAAGATCTGGCAATCCGTCCTCAAACCGCAGGCCAGCCAGTTCAGCAGGCCGGATGACCATCTCATGAAGCGCACCCGTTTTTGGGGCCAAAAGGGTATACAAACCTTTGGCGAGTAGTCCGTCCAATATGGGCCATTCCAAACAGCGGTGATAAAAATCAGCCCGCATAGTCATCACCGTGCGAAGTCGTGGCGTTTTTACAGCTGATTCCAGCAAATCGACAAAAGCATCCTGGTATTTCGAGTTCACCAGTCTGAAAAACTCTTCGAACTGATCAATGAAAATCAGCAGTTCAGCCCATTCCGGCTTGCCTTCCAAGGCCACGGCTAATAATTCTTTTAATTTGCTGGGATCCGATTCCATGGCCTTTGCCATGTCTGGAGGTAGCTGGCCATGTTTCTCAATCGTCGTTTTAAAGGCTACGGCAAGCGCCATAAACGGGTTGTCGCCTACCTCGCCCGGTGTGAACCGCAGCCAAACCCAGTCTTCGCTGCCAGGAATGGTATTATTCTCCAAAGCCGGAACCAAGCCGGCAGCAACCAGCGATGATTTGCCTGTACCAGAGGCTCCCACCACTGACATGAGGCGACACTCGGATACGCTCAGTTTACTTATTAGTTCATCTATTTCCCGTCCTCGGCCATAAAAAATGAGGGCTTCATCCGGAGTGAATGCCCGCAGGCCCGGAAAAGGAGTATCCTTCCATTTGGGCTCTTTAATTGTGGCAGGAATCTCAATATTATCAGGCGGATGAGCCTCAAAATATTGCGTGATGAGGTCCCGGAGATCCTGTTCCAGTAGATCCCTAAAATCGGACGGCTCGATAAATTCATTAAAAAACCTTTGATATGAACCGTCCGGATTGCGAAACTCCGCGAAGAACTCTTCGACCAAATCCCATTGTTTCTCTTTTTCTTTGCGTTGTGGGTCTGCCAGATTGACATCAGGGGGATTTTTTCGCCGATAGACTAATACTTCGGGTTTGCCAGTGTTCTCGGCTTCCTTGAGAGCGTCAAGAAACTCGTATTCCGTGCCGGAGCGGTAACGGCTGCCATCCGGTTTACGATATTTCTCGGACAAAAGGGTTCCCATCCGAGCCCATAAAATAACGATGACGATGTCACATTGGGAAGGTTTTTTAAGCCTTTGGTTAATAGCTTCCTGGGGATCCAAATGTGCTGACAGTGAGGTGCCTGCGCCGGGTTTATCCCAGGCGACGACTTCCAGTTTTAATCGATCCCGGTAGAGACGCTCGCTCTGGATCTGGTCGATCACCTCACGGGCCAACTGCCGCTCACGGTTCACATCGCCCGGAGAGGAGAGGAATATGTGCAGGTGTTGCATAGCTATATCAGTTTGGTTTTATGATTAGATAGTCACCTGTATGATATCGCTCCAATAGATGATGCAGTTACAGACGTGTGTAATCTTGCCAAATTTGCAATCAATGGGATAAGGGGGACGTCCGTTCCATTCATCTATTTTACCATTCTAGTTCTTTGAAACGAGATTGCCAAATTTAAATTATCAAGTATCTGTTTTCAAATTACCAGATCTCAAAAATAATGTAAATATAGCAAAAATGTAGAAATAGAACGGACGTCCCCATTCTTCCCATTAATTTTAGTCACTATCTTCATGAAATCGCAACTTTCCACAGTATTCACATGTGAAAGCATAAACCGTGTGGGAACTCTGATCTCCAGCCATTGTGGATTCCCAAATTGGTTTCTGAAGGAATTTGTGAATCGACTCCTCGAAGGCCTCAGCCCCGTATTCTAGCAGACTACCAGGAATGGAACCTCTAAATACCATCGGCTTCCTACAACAGAACAACCAACTTTCACCCTGCCAAGTCGAATACTTTGGCGTACAAAGCAGTTCATGCAGATCGTCCTTATCGAAATGAACATGGAACCATTGTTCATCTGGAAAGTTCGGATCGGTAGGATGAGCAGTCAGTTGATAATCGCTGAGTTCGGAAGGATTGCTTAGCGGAATTCCATGAGTTCTACCCATAGTTGCTTCTTCAAGCGTAACCATTCCGAATTCTGTACCCATTACGGTATCAACACCACCAGCACGGAAGCACTCGTAACAGTGTCCTGAAAACAAGATATCGACATATTTCGCGCACTCCGTGCAGTCACCAGCGCCTTCAATAACAGCATGATCGACAGGAGCATTGAACAGCGGAAATGAATAATCCACATCAGAGAACATTTTCATGTCCATTGTCCTTGGAATAACGTCCGCCGGTGAGCAGCGGCCCGACGGAATTCCAAGCTTGCACGGCCTTAACGTAAAACCGCGATCTTCACGCCGTCTGCTCCACTGGTTTGTTGGGCGGGCCACTCAAGATTTTTTCTACAGATGGAAATCGCATTGATAAAAGGTGCATAACAGCTTCAATACGATTAGCCCTAATCTTTCCAGTTGACTCTATCCACTCAGTACCAATACCAATAAGTTTCGATAGAGCGGCTGTATATAGCGAAGCCTCTGTAGTTCTGTTAATGTAACTCCGCCAAATGCCACCTCCACTCATTCCTGGGGGTGTGTGCGTTTTCAATTCCTGTCCAGTAATTGTATCTCGAACAATATTTGGATAATCCATTGTAAGTTCGAGTTGCCTATTCCCCGCTTTTGACCAGTCAGTGTCATCTTCGATTCCTGCCATATACATAAACGGTTGAAATCTGTCTTGTCGTTCGGAAGGACGTTCATGCAGGACTTCAGGCATCCCATAAAAAACTGTTAAATCCGTGGATAATTTTTCTGGATATAACTCGATTCTGTCGAGGGTAACGAAGGACTCGATACCAAAATAATCTATACAGTCCTTCGGTAGAATGAGATAACCTATATCAAGTGACTCTCCTGCATCACCTCCCCAGAAATCCATCTGAATCGGAGTGATACGACGATAATCCGATGGTGTAAAAGTTCCAATAATATGAATCATATCATCAGGGCGATCTTTTATCACGTGAGCAGCAGTAACTACTAAAGGTGTATCTTCAATTAACAGAAAGGTTCCGCTCCCATGATCGAGGATCTGGTTCCCATCGTGAACTGTAACTACTGGTGTAAACTTGTTGAGATGTTGACTCAATACATCAGATAGCTGGATACCGATCTGTCTTTTAGTTTCGATTGAGATCATATGACATTTTAGAGCCCAACGGTGAGCTAACCTACCGGCGCTGATTAATTTGGAACCAGCAAGAAACTTTACGTAATTTGGCAGAAATCGCCCGGTTAGGTTGAGCGACTGGTTAGCAGATCATATTCGGAAATTTATTCCCATTTCATAAGCTCCCATGGTTTGTCCATTAAAATGGTCCTCGGTAACTTGCAACAGCTTGAGTGCAGGTACTAATTCCCCGAGTCTAGCTTTGTCTCTGTATAGATAAAGAACCATTACAAACAAACCTGCTACCGCATTTAAGGCGTTTTTCAAATTTCCTCTGTGATAATGTGTATGACGCTGGTGTTTAATTTTGTTGTATGCTGTCCACCACAAAGGGGGGTTGCTTTTCTTTACTCCCCAATTATACCAAGGCTGTAACGTTATTCCATACCTCGGCATTATTACCCTGAAACCAGGTATAGCATTGTGTGCATTTACAATCTCCTCCTGGTATTTATTTATGCTTCTTGCTTTAGATTTGGTATCTATTTTTCTGCAAATTTGTTTGCATACGACATCAACCTCAGCCGCTGCGGCCATTAATAACCGATAGATCTCAATTGAAAAGCATTGAAAATTATCCTGGTGTAATTCTACAAATCGAGAAACTGCCTCTAAGTCTTTCTCAATTGAAATAAGGTCATTCCAGTGAGTTTCAATTTGTTTGATTTTAATTCCCATATCATTTCCCTGCTAACGGGGCGTTTGACCTGCCGGCGGTGAGCTTAATCGACAGATTTTAGTCCGCTGAACAATCGGAGCCCAAACGGACGTTGTAAACCGCAAGATATAGCCGGTCAGAGTGCAAACGCAGGACACTTATCATGGCCTTGTTCGAAAACAAGGAAGGCGATCACCATTTATAACAAAGGGCAGTTGCCAGTAACCCGCCGCTAAGTTGCCTGTGCTCCGAGGAGCTACGCAAGGGTCCATTCTCGCACAGGCAACTTTGCTGCTGGATGCCGGGCATAGAACCATTCCTTGTGAAAGGAGGAAAACTCCTTTATCATAGATAGTGACCAACACTAACTTTTAACCAAGGAGGTATCCCGTGAGATTCTACACCCAGCAACATCAATATTACTGCGGAATCGATCTGCATGCAAGAAAGATGTATGTGTGTATCC
>Ga0209671_1001068_pt1 | contig 21570 bp, 14 predicted proteins | sample WorMetHERISLAND2_2_FD_187401 | JGI IMG/M metagenome (GOLD analysis project Ga0209671, IMG submission 187401) | Marine gutless worms symbiont microbial communities from Max Planck institute for Marine Microbiology, Germany - Olavius geniculatus... | ecosystem: Host-associated > Annelida >... | reverse complement strand
TCCCCATCCTCACAAAAAATTCCCTATCCCCATCCCCATTACCATAGAAATTTTCCCATCCTCATTTGCATCGCACCACAAAATGTGAAGCCTTGAGCTGAACCAATTTACCGCTACTGTCATTTTTAGTGCATTTTAACGTTGTGCACCACGTAAACTCGCGTTTCACTTACTTTACTTATTTACCTACTTTACTGACGAAAATCTCCGTTGCTGTAGCAAGCTGAAACTGTCTTCAGTGTCCTCAAAACTTAACACAAAACTGTCACTACTATTACCACTTGTAGGCTGCCAAGTCGTGTAGACTGTACGCCAGTGTCAGACGGCCGTATGCCCCGCGTCGTTAAAGTAAACCTTTGGGAGAAGCGCCAGTCACACGTGGCGCTAGTCAGCCAGACACGAGCCATTGATGTGCTCGTTTGTGTCGTTTTCCTGCAGATCCCAGGAATGCTAGGCGGCGTCGGCAGATATCTGCGATCTCAGTTGCTGCAGTCAGTGTGTAATGTGCTGACGTGGGTTACACCAATTACTTGACGGCCAGCCGGGTAGGCTTTTGTAAACCAATGTCCATGCAAAGTGATACCGCGTAGTAGTCGGCGGTCGCACATGATCTTAATGAGCGTTTTAGTGTCTAGAATGGCGCTCACTTTTACCATGTATGCGGTGGGAAACGGACAAATTTTGTTTATCGCTACCGCAGTAACTACCGCAACTTTTTTACCGCTACTGTGGTATTACAGTTGTTTTTTTATCGTTACCGTGGTATTACCGTAGAAATTTACCCATTTACTGCGTTAATTACCGCGGTATTACCGTTTTTTCCCATTACCGTGTCGCTCTCTAGTGCAAACACAACTCTGTTACATGGGCGCTAGGCCCGACCTCTTCCATATACTGCTCGTTACCTTCCTGGCAGTGAGGCCAGTACCAGATTATACGGCTTGGTGAACAGAGGCACATGCCCAGAGTTGTTGGCATTGCACCAGGCTGGACTCAAACCAGGGACCTCACGATCACTAGTTTGACATGCTACTGCTTCAACACCAAGCCACATGACTAAGAACAGCCAACTGAAATGTTCATAACTACATTCATTTATGCATACATGAATAAATTTCTATGTGGTTCTGGCAGCTGTGGCCACACAGACAGAGACACACTTGCCAAAACTTCTATACGTACATAGGATTGGAAACTTGGGAAAACTAGTGATTAAAAACTAAATAAAACTTGCTGTGTGAGGTTCTGAAATCTGAATGTATAATATTCAACCACAGAATTACAGCAGCCTTTTTACGAAGAGCGTGTTTACGTATATATGAAAGGTTATTGTGATGGTATGTAGTGTGTAGAGAGTGGACAGTAATGTTATATTTGTAAATGGATGGATATTGCAGGGCAAGGGCATGGAGCCTGATGCGATGTATTGCTATCAGCTGCTTGAAGAGACTGGCATCTGTGTCGTCCCCGGCAGTGGCTTTGGACAGAGAGAAGGAACATATCATTTCAGGTCAGTGCCTGTCGTCATCATCTTCTAGAAGTTCACTTGTTGTTCAGTTCTGTCTGCTGACAGCTCACCTGTCTGTTTATCTTCTTCTCTCTGTCTCTATGAGATTACATGCAGTGTTATCAGAAGACTTAGTTGTCATTTTTAACAAGTTTGTTAGGGGTTGAGGTGCGATGATTTTTTTTTAATTTGCACTGATTTTTTTCCAATGTGATGCATTTTCAGTGAGATACCAGTATTATTTGTGTATGGCAGTACTATGATTCAGTGTTTATATGAAACATGTTTTTGTTTATTGCATGGTTTAGTTTTTTTTATTCGTTTGTTTGCTGCTACTGCAGCAAGTTTTCTTAAACAGCATTTTGTAACTGATAGATTATATTACACATATAAAGAGATATATTAAATAATAGCAGAATTGCAATAAAAATTTACATCACAATGTCAACAAATTTCTTTCTGAGAGATCGTCAGTTTGGACCTACAACACAAGAATGATCTCTCAGACTCGAAGGCAGAAGTATTTATCTTGTAAGTAAGTAAGTAAGTAAAATGTGAATTTATATATCACATGTCGTTATGCTCCAATGCGTTCTTTATCGTTAACTCATATATCCTTTGTTTCAGTACTTTAAAATTTATTACAGTTTAGAGTTATTATTTTCAAAAAATTTGAACTTTTGGAGTAATATGTGCTAAATTGTCGTGTGCAGAATGACAATTCTTCCATCAGTCAGTGAGCTGAAGATATTTCTGGAGAAGTTCAGAGAGTTTCATGTCAATTTCATGTCCAAGTATAAGTAAATGAATCAGTGTAGAGTATTTAGATCTGTTTCTTTTAAACTTGGCATTAGTATACATACGCTTTTAGGCTAATGCAATATTACACATTCAATCATTTGCATCTGTTTCAAATTTCTTTTTGTCTCAGTGTAACTGCTATTTTTTGAGTGCCGTATTTTATTTTATAATTTCATGTGTCATGTTTGATAAATTTATTGAGTACTGCTGCTGTGATATGGGCATCATACTTCTTCTTTACAGTATTTTGTATTATGGCAGGGTATTCTAGTTAGTGATGTCATTAGTGGCATGTTTGTTCAAACAACTGTTTAAAATTCTGATATTTTCATGCCATGTAAGTTGAAATGGGTTCATTTCTAATTTATATCATCATTGCTTAGGGTGAATTGCCGATATTGGTATTCATATATCCACATCATTATTTCAGATTACTGATATTATTTTAAATATTGAACGTCACTAATTTACATTAGCAGTACGACTGATCCTGACTGTAAATAGAACATAATTCTGTCTGCCACTTTTATGACTGTTGTACTAGTATATTAATCTATATTTTACATCAGTTGTATATAACTCTGATATACATGTATATTTAGTGCCCTTTGTGTCTCATTTATGCAGATGTTAGCATTGCCAGAATAATTTTTAACCACCCGATAACATTGTCAACCAGTGAGTTTATGTACAAAGGATTGTTTTTTTCATAAAAACCAACCAGTGGTGTCGTGAAAGTTACAGTCATCTACTGTGTGCTCAAGATGATGGTATTTTATTTGTATTTATCGACAATTTGCTTTGTTGTGATATTTTGTAAGTGTGCTGTTTCTGGTCGTACTTTAGGATTTTTATCGGCATAATATACTAATGAACTTTTACCTACTTTGCATGCGATTGAGGTGGCTTATGTAGTAATAGCTGGTAGGGTATTGGACTTGTTTGCAGTGCAGTGAGCTCGTCCGTTCCTGGCTACGGTGCTGCTGTGCAAAAACCATTAGCCAGAACCTTGTATCCCATTGCTTATGTGAAAGTTGTCTAATCTAACATTTGTGTGGTGTTCTCAGAGGCATCTGCTACAAGTAAGATATGCTTATAGCACAAATCATGTCAAGATGTCAAGGTGTGCGTAGCTTTTTCAGGAAACCATCTCAAAGCTGTCACATGAAATCAAACACTTTACCTACCACTTTATACGGATGAACACTTATCGCCTTAACCACAGCCAAACAAACCACTACCCGATCTACTTATCCTGCAGGGATGGAAGACTGGGTTGATCTGGAAAGAAGTAACCCCTTCAATACAATACAATAAAGTACAGTACAATAAAGATGTCAAATCTGAATGAATCTGAATAAAATCTTGTGCACTTATTCTCCAAGAAATTGTTGAAGCGATAATCAAATTTCGTTAAAAAATATTATTTCTTGGTGAAGTTGTTAAATGTTAAATATTGGTAACAAAATATTTCCATTACCAATATGGCATTACATAAGTAAACCTCTCTGTACATTTGTGCAACTCGAACAGCATATGATTTTGGCAAAATTCTACGCCAACAATGCACTGGATGTTGGCAGTTATGGTGCAAAATTTAACTTAAATCTGCTAACGCAAACGATAGCTACAGTGAATTTTGTGAGTCACCTTAAAACGTGAGGTGTCTATCTTCTGCAACAGTTTGTTTAATCCTGACAGTGTGCACCGTTTGCTGCCTGAGAAATTCCGTGATAAAATTTTACCACCATACTTTTTCTGTTGTATTAGCAGTTTGATTAAAACACGATCGCCTGCAGAAATTACCATTTTGTTATTATTTACGTTGATTGGGTCAACAAACGTCGCTTCTGATTGAGCGACTGCGGTATATGTAACGCCATATTGGTAACGAAGATATTTTGTTATCGATATTGAACAATTAATAACTTTGCTACGAAGTGATAATTTTGAATGAAATTTGGTGACCATTTCAGCAGTGTATTGGAGATTAAGTGTACGAAACTTTATTCAGATTCGTTCAGATTTGACATTTCTTTTGTATGATGTCTAGGGAATTACTTTTTTTCCTGACAGTGTATATCGAGATGGCTTTCATGTTTGCAGACAGTTGCTCATTCATTGTTAACCTGTCTCAGTGTAGGTTCATTGATTGAGACCAACTTGTTAAGCACTAGACCAAACTGCCGGTAGGCTATTCACGACTGTTTATGTCTTCGATATAACACAGAGGTTGTTTTAACATTATGCGCTATATGAAATTATGTTTTACTTACTTATTTACTTACGTGCAGATGCATGGTGGGTAAACGATGTTCTGCATTGACTTCATTCAGCTTTGGTTTTGCTGTGTCTGATTTGGAGCTCAGGAATTGACGTTCAGTGCTGTCTGATGGTTTTCTGCATCTCAGGCAGACTGCTACAGCGAGTGGCCAAAAGTGTCATAATGCGATGATTACGGCAGTAAGTCGTGAAGTGCATCACAAGTAAAATAAGTCAAATTTTGTACTTGGACTCATCTCTAGCCAATTTATGTCTATGGTCATGTAGTTTTATCTATGTAATATGCGTTGCATCATTTATGACATCATTTTGACAAATGAAGGGATTGAACTGCTGTGGGTACGGAAGGCAGAGAATTGACAAGGGAGAAAAAGAAAATTCCTATAATATTATGTAGTAGTCGTTCTATGCAATTATTAATTTTGAATACATTAAATATAAGACTGTCTTGCATACGGAAGTTTTTGAACTGATACAAATGTTGACGAAGCGTAGAAAATTTGCTTCAAACTGAAAGACCACCAAATCTGATGGAAGGAACGTTTGGAGAATAATTTGCCATGTTAGAGTGCACAGAAAAAGACATTGGCTAAAATTATAAACTATGCAAATGGTATACTAACTCAACAATAATCACCACGTATGGTACGCCGTCGTTTGTGTTTCTGTGGTTTTACTAAATGGAAAATTCGGAAGCAAACTGTAACAAGCAGGGTAAATGGAGCTCGTTGTGTTTTTTGGTGTACACAGAAGTTGCGCTGGAAGGCAGATGACTGGAAATGTATATTGCATTTACAGACGAAACTCGGGTAGTAATAGGACAACATAAAACTTAGTATGGAGAACGCCACACAAAGTCTGGAATCTGGAATGTCTTGGAGGTAGCAACAGTCAAAACATTTCAGCCATACTCCTGGGCTGTATTTGCTATGAAAAAGGGTTTACTTCAGTACAAATGGACAGAATGTTGACTCGTGGATACAACTGATGAAAATTTGTGGCCAGATGTGTGCAAACATTTTGCCGGAAAGCACTTCTTTTTCCTCTGTACATCACTCAGTATTTACTCATTTGTGGATAACAAAAAATCACATTATTTTTACGTGGCCAGCACAATCATTGGACATGAACATAGTCGAAAATATGTGAAAGGTCGTAAAACTTCATGTGCAGAAAGAATTCTGCTCTAGCAACCTGAAGCAAAGCTCATTAGACCTCATAATCGGCAGTTCTTATGATTTAAGGTTTAGGTCGTTTTTTGTGTTTTGTGTTTCATAAAGGTTAAACTTTTTGTTCTGTTGCTACGTTTATGTGCAATTTTGCCTGGAAAGGCCATTCCCAAAATGACCTATACTGTGTCGGGTGGGACGTTAAACCATACTCACTCTATTCGTCAGCTCTACGCATTCATTCTGCGACGAATTTGTTCTGTAATTTGTAACAAAATTCTGAAACGTCAGGTAAGCGCTTTTGTTGAAATAGTGTTGTTTACAATGTTCGAATTTAACCTGCAAAAAAACGAATCGAGCGTTCACGCCGCCGCCATTGTGACACACTTTTGGCCACGTGCTGTAGTTTGTTACATTGAATGGTATTTTGTTACATTGAATGGTATTTTGTCGTCCGACATAAGTGTGTGTTGTACAACTGGGTCCACTGCAAGTCGTTAGTTTCTGTGTTTGGAATCAGAGCCTGGTACTGTGGTTACTAGCAATGGTAGTGAGTGTTAGTGTTGTTTCTATGTACACTTAGGGTTAGAACATGAAACTGAGTAGCCCTACTGCTAATGGTAGTTAGTGACTTGGTGATAAAAGTGATGTGCAAAGCAGTCATTAGCTGTAGTTAGCATTACAGTTAGTGTTTATCATCAGCGATAGAATGTTAAGCTTGTGAGTTCATTCAGTAGGTGGATAGTGAAGTTTGCACATGGTAACAGTGTAGATAGATCATGTCAATGTGTCTTCTGTCTGTCTGTTCTCTGCTCAGTTCGCATGACGAGTGTTGATGATCAGTGCTGCTTGAATACGGATGAGATGTACTGAATGCATTTGAGATCATTTTGGTGATGCACTATATCACCTTACACTTACTTATTTACTTACTTGCTTGCTTAGTTACCTACTTACTTACTTACAGTTGACCAACCATAAAATTATGCTGTTGGACGTGTGTGCCGAATGTTCGACACTATATGCTGTGCTTTTCAGTATTTTAATAACTAATAACTTGCGCATTCGTATGCCACGTTGACTTTGACTGTTCTATTCCAGGTGTACCATTATTTTCTGTCTCTTCCTATGCTACGCTCTTATGACAGGTCTGAGCTTGTAGTGTCATTTTCCAGACCAGTCTATCAAGTTTTATTTAGACGTACCCCAGTGCATAGGGTTAAGGACAAGTGCTGTCGTTTATGTCTGTGTTTTTAATGTAACATCTTTGTCAGCTAGTCACTTTAGGAGTTAACATGTATACGTGTGTTAACAGTAGAGGCACTGTGAATGTCTGTTTATCACCCGTTGTTGTAATGTCATTTTTGTTAATTCTGAGGCTGCTGCTACCAGTGTTATAAATTAAATAATGAATAACTAATCTAACACTTGTAATCTTTGACTAATTTTGACCAAAAAAATGTGCATGAAGGTGCAAAGTTGCGGCAAGAACTGTTTAGCAATTTCCTGCCTTATTTATCGTTTGCTGAACGTTGCGTAGGCGTGTCAGTGATCTGTAACAGTAATGGTACTTGGCGTAAACCGGTGCAGGATATTACAACGAATGGGAACTATTACTAACGTCTGGAATACTTAAAACTAAAAGCAGACAATTGTTCCTTTTACGTCGCTGTTCTGGAGTATGGTGAATTTTGTGTCCAAACTTCAGTCATTAACATCTAACACTAGTGATTGACAGTATTGCTTACTTGTTGCTTTGATTTTGCACTTCTGAGTTTTAATTTTACAGACACAACGTTGTTCCCTAAGAATTGGGGAATCCCGGATGGGGATTGGTGGGGAAAGATAGAAATGACAGCCTGCTGTCTGTAAGAATCTACTTAGCTACATTTATTTCGTTCGCATGCATCCTACACAGCACAACGTGTATTCTCGCGTGATGATATGCTGTTGTGTTGATACTTAATTAATAATAAATAACATGCCTCTGATTCAGTGTGCCTCTTTGTGACATACAGTATGGCGCTGTTGGTTGTTTGATTGATTGACTGAAGAAAATTCATTCGTGTGTTAATTGATATTTAACAACCAAAGTATTAATTTAAGTGGTAACTTGATTATGAATTAACTGAAAGATAAAAAGCACCGTGTGAGAAAGTACATTGTGGCAAAAACGTTTTGTGTTTGTTGATTCATTTCATTTTCCGTTACACTCGCTGTAGAGTTTACATTAGGCCTATCTGTCACTCATTACTCTAAAACAGATATACACAAAAATTCAAATATTTATTCTTAGTGAGCTCATGGTCGAATCATTGTGATCAAAGTTAATGTAGTCAGTGAGCAGCACTAATCTCAAATCAACCAGTTATCGTTAAGGGCCTAGTAAAGTTCAGGTGATCAAGTCAACTACAATCTAATTTCCGGCTTACGGCAGCATATCGCGTAATACTCACACCGAAACGGAATTTTTTTTATAAACGCGGCACATTACCGAAATTTGGCCAGAAGACGACTGGAACCAGATATTGACCGGATTTGTAAAAAAAATAGCCACGTTACTTCCGTAGCCGAATTTCGTTACCGTACGTCACTAGTTAATATTGTGATGAAAAGATTAGATGCCTTATTTGCATTTAGACGCCGGTCGTCCTCTATGTGTCTATTGATATAAGCAATAGGCTATACATGCAGCGCCGATTAGGCTATGCCTAGGTAATGAATGATAGAAGCAACAGGCGAACAGCAGCGAGTATACAGTACCACAGAATATGACCGGTGTTACAGTACAGAGTCTCCCTGTGGGAAATGCCCAGAGGTCAGGGGCGTATTAAGACTGCTGGCAGAATTTTAATTTTTTGGTTTTGGAACACACTCGGGCCTTGCTAATTGCTAAATTGCTTCTGTGCTGTAAGTTGTAATATATCAATAATTGTTGTGTTCAGTAAAAGAAACAATTTTTTCTGATGACGAACATACAACAGACGAACAAGTAATTTGAGCAAAGCTCACGTGACGCGCGATAGCAGCGGTCCTGCCACCTGGGCAATCGTGTACAGCATGCAATAGAATAATAGTGCATCTTGAAGGAGTACCCAAATTTGAGGCCTCCGTTCGGAGGATGCCTTGAATTTAAGATGTCAAAATTTAGATTGTTAAAAATGGACGTTCTATGCTAAAACTTTATAGGCCTACGCAGGTTGTCCAGGTTTATCTCCAGCCATTTCGGCGCAATTCACTATTGAAATGCGCGTCACAGCCGAAAATTGCAAAAAAAACACTAAAATCTTCTAACGTTCAAGGTTCAAGGTCATTCAACGTCATTCAAAGTCATCGATGTTGATGCCATTCAAAAGCTCGTCACTAGTACTTGTTATGATAAGCAGCATGTCTGTGCATATCTTGCAACTGTTTTCACGCTAGACGAGCTAATACTGGTAAAGTGACCACTTTTTAAGAAGGTACCCTTTTTGATGCTCGCCTGCGCAGGCCTTTTTGAACCTAGAGGGTCGAGACTTGAATTGCTAAAATCTGCGTTTAATGCTAAAAATTGGTACGCAGGTTGTCTTGGTCTATCTCCAGCCATTTTGTCGCAATTCATTTTTAAAATGTGCGCTGTAGCCAAAAATTGTGAAAAATTCACTATAAACCCATTTTTGGGGGTTTAGTTTGTTCAAGGTCATCGGTGTTAATAAATCTAAAAAAAAGCCCGTCGCCAGTGCTTGTTATGATATAATCAGCATGTCTGTACCCATCTGCAACCGTTTTCACGCTACACGAGCCAATATCAGTAAAATAACCACTTTTAGGGGAGTACCCCTCTTTGACGCCTGCGTGCGCAGGTTTCCTTGAACTTAGGGGGTTAGGACTTGGACTGCTAAAATCTACGTTTATAGTGCTGAAAATTTCATACGCAGGTTGTCTTGGTCTATCTCCAGCCATTTTGTCACAGTTCACTTTTGAAATGTGCGCTGCAGCCAAAAATTGCGGAAAATTCACTATGAACCCTTTTCTGGGGGTTCAAGGTCGTTCAATGTCATCAACGTTGACAAATCTAAAAAGTCTGTCACCAGTGCTTGGTGTTACAATATGCATCATGTCTGTACCTAACTGCAACTGTTTTCACACTATAAGAGCCAATAGCGGCAAAATAACGTCTTTTAGGGGCGGTATCCCTATTTGAAGTTTTAGTTCGAGGGGAACCCCTTCACTCAGGGGCATGAAATTTTGTCACAATAAACTAGAGTCCTTGAGGCAGCCCACAGTGAAGATTTTGTGATCCTAGCTTGCACCGTTTTGACACAATACAGCAATGTGACAGACGGACAGACACACGCCCAGGCCATGGCTAAGACGCGCGAGGCCTATGAAATTTTTAGCATAGAACGTCCGTCTTTAAGTTTGAATTTCGACCTTTTAAATTCAAGGAGTTTTTAGTACGGAAGCCTCGAATTTGAGTACTCCTTCAAAACGCATTATTATTTTATTGCATGCTGCGCAGGTGGCAGGACCGCTGCTATCGCGCGTCACGTGAGCTTTGCTCAAGTTACTTGTATTTATAATTATGCTTATATTTTTGCGTTTCTGAGCTCTGGGCCTGCATAAACTGCAGTCTCGTTGGCCCCATGGTTAACTGAACACGCTTCTGAGAGACTGACTAGATTAAGCTACGTGCAATGATAACGATGCTGATGACGATGAGCAAAGCATTGTAACGAATGATGTTGAGTGCTGCTGCTGCTGCTGCTGCTGAACACTCATGAGGCCACCATTTGGCCTTGAGGCGCTCCAGCTCTCCGTTACGCTTCAGAGCAAGCAGCGACCTCTGCAGTCGCGACCAGAGATTGTTGACGTTGTGGTGCTGTCTCGGGTCCTTCTTGACGGCGAACGTGTACTTGTGACAGTCCAGCGCCGAGCCAAGACGGAACGAGTACAGGTCACACGGCGCCTTGTTGAGCCAGTACTCGGCCGTGCTCGAGTCGATCATGAACGCGTACCTGCCGTCGCTGTCCTGTACCTTGTGCACGCCGTCTGCGGACGTCAGAGGCAGCTGCGCCTTGTCCATCCGCTCATACATGTCGCGGTAGAACTGATTGCCGCTGCGTCGGAAAAAATTCTCCGTGAAGCCGTCCTTGACGAGTCCGTATTGGATGTCGTCGTGTTGGGAGAGTTCGACGGGCGAGTTGATTCTCTCGGCTGAGCCGGTTCTCTTCATCAGCACTACCGTCTCAAACGTCATGAAGTGTTCGGTGAAATTGATTACTCTAGCTCTTATATCGGAATACGTGACCGGCGCCGCTAGCAGATCCGCTTCCTGCTCACAACAGAACAACAACCTGTAGAAAGCGCGACTTCCGTCTACGCTGTGAACGAAAAATAGACAACTGCGTTTGGCATAACCTAACCAAATATCGATCGACATTCTGTCATTGGTAAATTTTTCAGAAAATTTGCAATAAAGCAGTCATAAAAATATCACCGCATCTGAAACGCGTCGCTGCACTACCTTGTGAAATGTAACTGTCAGAAGACCGAAGACCGTGTGCTGGGCAGCTATAGTTTTGCCGCACTGATATAGTCACCGAAGTCCTGACGTATGGCTGCGTCATAGGCCCCTACGAGCAATAGTGAGTGATGTAAAGATTAGCACTTTTTGAAATGTTCGTCTAATTTCATTTTGTGCAAATGTGATAAAGTGCACTATGGTATTCTGTCTTCCTATACTACCGGATATAGCTTTCCGTCAGTGATGATAGCTGAAGTTTTAGCTGTGCGATGACGACCTATATTCATGTCGCGTAGATTTACGTGCGAATGGATGAAACGATTCGCCATATCACAAACGGTACAAATTGCGAGAAAATTCGCCGCGCAATTGCCCAGTGTTCCGCAGAAACTAGGCCTATTATGCTAATAGCATCAGGGCACATTATGCCGTAATAAAGCTCCGGGGCTAACTTGCAGCTCCGCTGAAATTGCAGGACAAACGGCCCTCGTCAGTAACGGTCAACCGTTTCAAATCTCATAACAGTAAAAACTTGCAACTGTGACGCGTACCCCACGCAGGACTTCGCCGATCATGCCGCTCCAGCCACCTGTGGACTCGTCTAGCACTCCATACTTTCCGTCGGCAACCAGCGTCAGGTTGAACCGACAATCGCAACCCGGTTGCTCTGAGAGCTTTTTCAGTAGGTCGGGTATATAACCTCTGAAGTCTTCGTTGCTGGTCGGAACAGCCTTTGTCGTCGTCACGTATGGCGGTTCCTGCCACGCAGAACATGGGCACAGAGATAAATACAGACAAAAAATAGATAGAAGTTAAGCCTATTGAAAAACAATAATTAGCAGGCTGACAGCTAAATAATAGCAAACAACAAGTGTTGTAAATTGCATCCACAAATGCACATCAGCAATTTCACATATAATCTGACACGGTCAGACGGTGTAACGTTTCTGTAGGCCTACGTCAACTGAACATACAGACAGAACGGCGGGACCACTTTATCCAGCAACAAGACAGACAAAAAGCGTAGCAGCAACGTATTATATTCGTTAATTTAAAATAACAAGTAATTTGAGTTTAATGCTCACGAAACGCGCGACAGCCTATAGCAGTTCCTGTAAACTTGCATGTTGCTTTTGGTTTATCTACAACCATTTCGTCGCAATTTACTTATGAAGTGTGTACCGCAGCCGAAAATCGCCAAAAAATCACTAAAACACCCTATTATGGGAATTCAAGGTTGTTCAAGCTCATCAATGTTGATACTTCCAAAAAGCTTGTAAGCAGTTCTTTTTACAGTACGCAACAAGTCTATATCTGCAACCGTATTTACGCTAGACGAGCCAAGAGCGGTAAAATGACTTCAGCGGGTACTGCTTTTTTATTCCCTCGTGCGCAGGCCTCATAAAGCAAAAGGGTCAAGACTTGGACTGCTGAAATATAGGCTTACGTTTTATGCTAAAATTTGTGTACGCAGATTGTCCTGATCTACCTCTGGCGATTCCTGTACCATTCGCTCTTGAAATATGTAGCGCAGGCTAAAATCGCCAAAAAATTAACAAAATCCCGATTTTGATGTTCAAAGTTATTCACGGTCATTGCTTTCGATGTCAATCGAAAGCTTGTATACAACTTCCTATTAGTGATTAATAGTAACCTTGGTTTTATCTCGCATCTTTTCTGAGATACGTCGATTTATTGGTTAAAAATCGCAATTTTTTTCTACCGGGATGAGCTCCCACGCAACGGGCCTAGTTCAGTTTTGCTGCTTAGTGCCTACGCGAAATCTTCTTCTTCTTCTTCTTTAGGGATGGTGAAACTAGAGTCTTCCAAGGAGCCAACAATGAAGATTTGGTGATCTCATAGCTTGCACCTGTTTGACTGATCCACTCGTTTGACGAACAGACGGACGGACGGACGGACGTCGACTTAGGCATATACGCGCTATAGCATTAGCTGTATTACATGCTGTCGCGCGCAATAAATCGTACGTAGGCAACATAGGCTTAATATAATTGCAATATTAATACATAATTATATTCCTACCACGATTGTCGTTGCTGTCAGGACATTTTCTGCAGACGCAGACGCTGTAACGAAATAATTTCAGGCATGCATGTTTACAAACGTAGCATTTATACTGAAATAAGAAAATGTAACAGAAAAGTATTTCTTGTGCTGGAGTAGAATAATACACAATGCACACGCCACTCGGTCGTTCATTGCTTATCGTCGACTTGGGCCACGGCCACGTGACGGGCGTAAAAATCGGCATTATTACATGCATCGTAGAATAACAAATTAGCATAAGAAACATTTGCAAATTGCAACACAGTGTAATCGTTAGAATGTTCGAGTTACGAGTTTACATTTTACATTACTTACCACCAGACAAAGCTGCGAAGATGGTTGCAATTATAAATCTGCTCATGATTCGGTAGAAATTCGTTCCCAGTGTGTTCACAGACAGAGCGTTTAGTTCAATTCTGATAGCAGACAGCCACAGAACGAGAGTCCAGGCATGGCCCTCTAAATCTAATCTAGAGGGCTGTGGTCTAGGACGAACGACTGACACAACGTTGCGTGCCGTGCCAGCAGCAGCAGCAACAACAACAACAGCATAGCAGCAGAGCAGCAGCGTGTTCTGTGCTGTCACTGCGGTGGTACTCTTGTCTGCACTCTGTATATCATTAGTTTATTACGAAAACACATTAGAATTAAGTTAATTAACTAATTGTTTTAGCGGGAAAAGAACATTTCAGCTGTTCGCTTGCTGTCTGCTGCGTAGCTCGCTAACGTAGGCTACATGGCACAACAGCCACAACTTGTTTAATGTTAATACGCTGTGCTTGCTAAATACTAAGCCACGTGGTAGGCCTAATAACGAGCACAAATCTGCACCAAATTAAATGAATTCTGCACACAGAAAACGATTATTATAGTTTTGCAGACATAAAATATGATACGTCTTTAAAGACGTGTCAGATTTTAAATACCGTAAGACGGTGGAAAGCTAAACACAGTTACGGTAATATCAGATTGTCAGTCAACAGTTCAAAACTTCAAATTATCCCGATTTCGCACAGATAAGCCTAGATTTTAAGCAGTCGATCACACTTGCGCTGTCAACACTGTTCTGATCAAAGCGACGCCACTGAATCAGTCGTTCTTTTGGTGATCTTCGACGCGATTAACAACTTAACGTCAGACCACTGCCGATTTTTCAGTCTGCAGATCAAGGCCTACCCAGCTTGCGTAGCGGGTATCACAGGAGCAATACATCATTTTTTTCTGAAAAAAACTCAACCACTAATATTTTAGCACTATATGACTGTGTCGTTTTTTTAACTGTAAGCATTTTGAATCAATAGCAGTTTATAGGTCGTGATGGAAACGTAGATCTGTGTCTGTGTGACAGCACTATGAAAATAAATTTGAAAAATTTGTTAGGCCTAAACGAAACGATTGTTTTTATGACATTTTCTGTTGGTAACTCAAATATGTGTCACCCTGTCTATGTAAAAAAAACTCCACTTGATTCCGTGCAGGTACGTGGTTGTTTATTTCAAGATTTTAGGGGACTCATTTTTTTCTGCACCACATAGTCTTGCGTCACTGTCAGCGTTCACGTAGATTATGGTGCGTAGACTTACATATATAATTACTATACAGGATCTTAACGACTTGTCTGCAATTGTTGTTACTTCTGTCTGTCACCATGCAGAAACGTAAAACTCTTCGTTAAAAATTACTTACTTGCACTGGCTTTCCTGAATACTAGTGCGTGAGTGATGACGTCATTGTGATTTTGCTTGTGAACAGGTTGTCATGCAAACATTGTAAACTCAGTTGCTCTAGGCTTACCGGTACACCAATTAGATGCATTATCGTAGCCAGAATTATGAATTGAAGGCCTTCCTTTTCTTTTCCTTTTTCTTTCCTTCCATTCCCTTTCTTCTCCAACCATCTTTTCACCTACCCGTCTTTCCTGCTTTTCCCTTCACTTACTTTCCTTTTTTGCTGCTTTTCTTTTCCTTCGCCCCTTTCTTTTCTTTCTTTCCCCCTTTTCCTCGTCTTTCTTTGCTTATGAGTAAAACCCATGAAATCCAGCTACGTGGATCTGTGGGAGCGCAGTGAGCTCTCCAGCGGGGTCTGGGGCGGAACCCCAGCTGAAGTCGAATTTGCTGCATATCTAGTGGCAAATGTTTCAATTATTTTCCTGAGAATCAACAAATTTAGTGCAGTTTAAACGCGTGCTTATGTCTTGTCTGGGGACTCGAGGACAGACCACGTGAAACTTGAAAGTCCTTAATATTTATTTATAAAAGAAAAATTGTGCCCGGCTATTGTGGGTACTATTATATGTAATTTATAAACGTTTTCCATTTTATTTTGACACGTATTTTTCTTGGTCTGCTTTTCGCAGGTAGAGCAAAAGTAGACTTTGGGTTAGGTGGGAACTTGAACAGTTATTAATAGCCAGTTGTGCTACAAATATTTGTGCTAAAAATATTAGAATCTGATAAACCTTTTTCAAGTTAATGTTCGATAATGTTGAGAATGTTTTTCACATATTTCGTATATTTTAACACATATTGCGCTTGGTCTGCTTTCCCTAGGTAGTGCAGAAGCAAACAGTGAGTGAGATGGTAAGCTAAATAATCATTTAATGTCAAGTTATGTCAGAAATATTCGTACAAAAAAATTATTAGAATCTGATACTTTTTGTTGAAGTTACAATCGAAAATGTCGGGGATGTTTTTTCTGCCGCACCCTGTATATTTTATGGCATTTCCTAAGTTGTAAATGTGCCAAAAATATGTTTTGTCAGGGGTTCTTTCTTCCCACATCTTTAAGCCTAAAATGTCAGCTTCTTAGACGACTGTACTTAAGTGACGGTCGAGCTATTGGCTCGGTTGTCGTCCGTCTGTCCGTCTGTCTGTCTGTTTGTGTATCGCGGATGTATTGTGGCTAAACGGTGTTATTGATCAATAATATGAAGTCGCATATTGACTTTCAAATGACAGAAATCACTGACTTTGGATGACGTTGAAGGGTCATAACACACTATGGTATGCCAATCGAGCGGTATTGTGCCTAAACGGTAAGTAGTAGAGGGTCGGCGATTGTACTATCAGATAGGGCGCTGGCAACTTTTTATAGGCTGTCGATAGTAATCATGTCTGCATTTGCAGCGGTTTAGCCGCAATTATTAATTAGAAGTTTCAAGCTATAAGTGGCCGTATCTAGGAAACGGTGAGATATATGACCACGGTTACTACTAATCACTAATATGAAGTGGCATACGCCCTGTCACACGAGATGGAAATCATTGACCTTGGATGACCTTAAAGGCCAGTACTGTAACAGGAACTGCATGGGCTGTAGCGCGTTTTTCCTAGCAAAGCGTTTTTATTGGGAGGAAAATATGCAGAACCTGCGTCCGATATTTTTGTTAGTTATTTACGACTGTAGCTGTATATCTCCTGGCGAGACGACCGCGTGTCACCGTGTGCGACGTGTGTTATACTAGCGATAATTGTAGCTTTCGAGAGCAGCGTTGCGTTAACATTATAGCGCGCATGTGTCACCTCTGAGAAACTGTTTTCTCTCCGTGATTGAAAGTCGGACGCTGGGCTTCAGACGTAGGCGGTACGGTCGGCTTTTCATATGGACAGTTGGGTTTCTTGTTTCTTAAATTACACTACATAGTTCGCTACTCCGCTAACCGTGGAGCGAGCCAGCAACAGCAACCAGAGTGTCCATGGGCAGTTAGTTGTGACCCTGACTGACCTGTAGGCCTAAATTGTCGACCGTACAGACAGACAGACCGACAGCAGCGACGCTATTAGCTCCAGCGCTGTGGGAGCGCCTATTGTTGGTGTCCTCAAGCAAGCGATGCAAGGCCTATTATATCATAAAGCGCAGTCAGCCAAGTGAATGAATACTGAATAGGGTTGGCCTAGTATTCTCTATCGTAAAACACGCGAGCATTCACCTATACCACGCCCACTCGCGCTGATCGGGGGTAAACAGGAAAAACACAAGCATAGTAAATTAACAATGTCGTGACAGTGAAAACACCGGCGAGGACACCGAGTTCAGTAGGCCTCGAGCGTCAGTTGAAATCTTTTTCTGCGTGACGTTGTCGCCGTCGTAGCTTGATAAAAAAATTAGCCATATGTCAGGTTGCTTTTTGATTACTGATTGTGCTTTATAAGCCCAGGTGGTCTATAATTATAATAGGCCTAATCGTATAGGCTGTAGCGATGGTATGGTTTGGGTAGTAATATTGGCCTACTTGTAACACTTTTGCCGCGCCCCACAAGGAGCCCTATAGCAGAGCATAGGCCTATAAACGTTTTAGTTAATTAATAGCAAGACTACATAGTATGCCTTTTGCTTGGAACAAATACATGTCAGTGAATCGAGGCCTACTTACAACACAGTTCTCCCCTACAGTTCGATTTGTTGTATGTAATAAGGGAGCCGTCCCAAAAGCCATATTTGAAAACCTCCACGTCCCTAATTCCCCTATACCATTTATGGATTGGTTGGTTAGAGGTCTGGAGAAGAAACGTCTGGACGATTGCCAATTTTGACAGATGTGCAGTATTACAGTGTACGAAAATGTAATGTTAACTCGATCCCAACTGCGTGCAGGAAGATCTCAAGCGATTTTGTCATAGTTTTAGTTTTGCTTGTTTTATTTCTTATTGTTATTTAATATTTATCGGTTTGTGTATCTTGTATTTCACACGTGCGGAAGCGGTTGATTCTGGTTGCAGGACTGGCGGTTGGCGTAGCAGGTCGCTGCTCGACGCTAAGGCGTCTAACAGCGGCGGCGGTCGGTAACAGTGGCTGGGGTGGGACAGCGCGCCGTGTCGCCGGACCACCCACCAAGTCATCGTCCCTGGCGGCAGCGGATCAGTCGAGGTCGATGACGTCATCAGCTGGTCGTGGTGGTGGCGTGGGTGAGGGTAAAGTTCTGACAATGGAGACGCTCAACCCGCACGTTAAGGCGATGGAGTACGCAGTGCGAGGACCGATCGTCGTCAGAGCGGCTGAGATCGAGAAGGATCTCGCACAGGTGAGACGACTGAACAACCAGTGTAAAGTTAGTAAGTAAGTAAAACGTCACCTTATATCGCGCATCAACGGCAGAAATACGCTGTTTATAGTAGCAGAATGTAGAAGGAAAAATGTCTTGAGAATCGTCCGTGACCGATATGGTGTGAACAGGATTACGCAGATGTCTCGGCATTGAGTTCCCTCAGTCATAGGCCCGGCAACAGAGATGTCCGACGTCCGTATGAACGTAGTCGATAAGAGGGCACAATCAACTGAACTGTCAGCAGTTAACTTTTATCATTGAATTTTGAAGTAGTTAACTAGTTACAGTGTGTAGAAAGGGGTCGGTATAACAAATTATACATTTTAACCATTTCAAATGGTTAAAATGTATGATTACCGACACATTTACTCACTGTAACTATAGTAACTACTTCAAAAGCCAGTGATAAAAGTTACTTTTCTGGCGTAAAAAGTCAGCTTCAAATAATTAGTGTGGTTTTGACTGTTGTGTTGTTTCCAGGGTGTTGAGAAGCCGTTCAAACAAGTGATATTCGCAAATATTGGAGACTGCCACGCATGCGCACAGAAACCGCTTACATTCCTGCGACAAGTAAGACTAAGAAACCATTTTATGTCGTAGAAGCTTAGATCGTCTTCGATTTTAACAGCTGACAACTATGGCGAAGTGGGTATAGCCCGTTGGTGTCGAATCTCGATCAATGAAGTTGCTCTACACTGGGCACGGTTACTACTTAGATGGGTGATTGTCTGCAGGCAGATAAACTATCTCGGTACATTGACCCAAAGACCAAAGTTTTAGACCAGCACTTAGCCTTTCGTCCATTCAAAGTAGGCTCATCGAGTACATGATTGTCTGTTTGGCTGGCTGAACTTGAGGCAAGGTGCGCTCGTTTGTGTCAGGTGGCAGATGTGATCCAGATGGCAGGTGACGCTCCGAAACCCTCACTTGGCTTTCCTGTGAAGAACTGCATGCATACTTAACTTATGTGGAAAATGTGCGTTCGGACACGCCGGTTCACCTGCTTGGAATGCTGTTCTTGTGACTATCTTAAAAGCAACACACTGTCCCCTTATGTCTATACCTTTAGACGCAATCCAAAGCACTGATATGTCTACTTCTCGTTCTGCTAGCACCAGTGTTTGAATTGCCGGGGTGTTGGAGGGTTGAACCCCCCCCAACTGTTTTTAACCCCCCTAACACACTGTCAAATTATGTTCTGGGGGGGTCAGCTATATGCTATATACATATAATTTATATCACAATTTTTGGTCAAATTCCGAGAGTCGATAACTTCAACCCCCAGCTAATTTTTCACAATATATTCAAATACTGGCTAGCACACCGAGCGCGTTAGACGTTATTTACAGATAACGCACTATATTACTTACTTACTTACTGACAAAAAGATCGAAGGCTGTGAGATGTTTTATGATTAATGTTTATGAGCTAGTAGTTATTAAGTAAGCTTACACGATAGATAGTTGAGCGTATTCGTTGGAATGCTGTGAACTGCAGCTTGTAGCGCTGTGCACTTACCCTGCTCTCCTAGACAGTCCTGACTTTCCTGATGACGTGAAACAACGAGCTAGACACATGCTGCAAGGCTGCAGAGGATGCAGCATAGGTAAAGGATTTCTTTACAGCTATTAGGCGTACTTGCTGTTTTTTAGCAGTCAGCGTTAGTGAACACATAACAAAGCAAAATAGTGATTACGCAGCGTAATGGCTGCCCCAAGTGTTGATTCGGGTGTACAAACTCCGGTCAATGACATTTTTGGTAGTGGACCAAAGTTAACCGAATTATGTATTGTTTGCAACGCCGTTTTCTGATTACCGATGTCATTTTCTACTTTGGAGCAAATCAGAAATCAAAGTCTAACGTTGTCCGAAATAGTGCCGAATTTTGGACATTTGAACAACTGGACCCATGGTGCAGCATGCAGACACCTCTCCAATAGGCTTCACTAGGCTTTCACACTCAGTAGCCTATGGGCTACTACTTATCTCCCGTCCTGTTGAGGGTAGAAAGGCTGAGTTGATTCGAGCAAGCAGTAGTTTAGCAACGTGCTCACTCAAGGTTCGAGATCTGTTCGAACCAATCACAACCTGAAAGTTGCGAGACCGTCATATCTCATTTCTTTTCTGGCCTTTGTACTCAGTAATAGGTGACAGGTCTGGGGTTCTACAGATTTAGTGTTGAAACAGTTTTCTTTAGAAGGCACCCCTGATGGACTGATTTGTGTAGGCGCATACAGCGACAGTGCGGGTGTGGAGGTTGTGAGACGCCATGCGGCGGAATACATCACACGTCGAGACGCCGGCGTCAAGTCAAACTACCAGGACGTCTTTCTGTCTAATGGCGCCAGTGACGCCATCAAAGTACGCTTCACCAATCACCATACAGCACTATAGGCTAAGACAGGCTCCGTAACTGTAATAAACGTTCATAAACGGATTTTTTGTACGCAATGTTTCTTTTCTGTAAACAAACGTCGAACTTTTAGTGTTAAAAGAAGAACTGTGATTCAAATGATGGTAGTTACGCATAGGCTAATCCGCTTTACTGACTTACTGTGTACTGCAGACTGACGGGGCAGGCAGGGGCATAGGCTTAAGCCAAACAAGAACAGCACCATAGAGCAGTGAAATCATACGGATGTTATTGTATCACTGAGTGCAGACTATTCTGAAGCTGTTGATGACTGGTCGTGATCACCCACAAGGTGGCGTCATGATACCGATACCGCAGTATCCGCTCTACACTGCCACTATAGCCGAGTACAACGCTTACGGGGTCAGTCAGTATATTCCGTATAATTTACACGTTCGCTTTTTTGTCCAATTTTTTCATGCTCGGCGGATTATTGTTTTGTCAGATGTAGATCGTAAGGTGGCTTTTTGTGTGGTAGAACTGAAGGGCCCAACCCAGAATTATTCTGAGTAGAATGTTATTTAGGCTTAAAGATACTTCTTATTTGACAGTTTGTTGGCTATTTTCAGTTTCTGTTTTGTGAAACTAAGTTGCGTTTTCTCAACTTTTTACGATCAAGTACGAATGAGTAAATAAACGAACTTTAGCGTAAAAATCCTAGTGAAAAATCTTGTGTTGACAATCAGCAACCAACAGCTGTTTTTTTCAAGCACCCTGTCTGACTTTGAAAAAGAAAGCAGACAGTTATTTTATTTGTTTATTTTTGGTGTCTTTATGAGG
>Ga0209671_1001065_pt1 | contig 21588 bp, 10 predicted proteins | sample WorMetHERISLAND2_2_FD_187401 | JGI IMG/M metagenome (GOLD analysis project Ga0209671, IMG submission 187401) | Marine gutless worms symbiont microbial communities from Max Planck institute for Marine Microbiology, Germany - Olavius geniculatus... | ecosystem: Host-associated > Annelida >... | reverse complement strand
GAAGTATACAGGGTGTGTGAAAAATGGCACAAAATATTTAAACTCCAATTATTGGAGTTTAAATATTTTGTGCCATTTTTCACACACCCTGTATACTTCGTAAAATGCCTGTACTACGTTTAATGAGAGTACTGACGTGCAACGTGTGTTCCGTTGATGGCCCAGGTGATGTTCGGCCTGGGTCGTCCGAGGGCGTGACATTCAATGTCGACGTCGTCTTCGTCGTCTACCGTCAGATCTCTCGGAGCCTTGCCGTGTCGCCAGTACGGACTCGCTACATCATAGACACCAAACAACGCGGCTCTAACTAACCTACACCGTGTCCCAAAATTAGCGACACCCCTTGCTTCAAACACACCTGATTCAGTTTGCAGTTCATGCATTTCAACGACCGAAATATCGTGCACTGCACTAATAAATAAATAAATCTGTGTTTCTCTCCGTCTCGTTTGTATATTCTGTCACCTTCCTGTCGTCTGTCCTCTGTTTACTATGGATCCGTGTGGTCTGAAATAAATAAATTGATTTGATTTGATTTGAAATCTTGGTATTACTTAGCCTACCGATTGTAACGTCCACATCCTACCGTGTGTGCTGATTATGGAGTCGGTTCACATTTTAGGGTTACAGGGTGATTACACGATCCAGCAAACGTCCAGCAAACTTCCAGCAAATGTATTCAAAATACACTTGCTAATATGCTGGACGTTTGCCGGATCGTGTAAACACCCTATTATGCTCAATACGTTGTTATTGACACGGCGACCAAGGAGTGGCGCACCCGCACAGATAGCCAGTTTGACCATAAACTTCAAATTCTGGTTCAGAATGATTGTCTAAGTAAGTAAGTAAGTAAGTAAAATGTAAATTTATATAGCGCATATTGTTAAAATTAACCTCTAATGCGCTTGTCACACTTATGTCTCCATAAGTGTTTCAAATTTTGTAACACAAATTTATTGGGTGTTGATCATTTTGCACTAACTTATCTGTACGGGCGTCGATAATTTCGGGATATGCCTGTAGTGTATGTACTGCCATTGTATATAGGCCTACGCCAACTCAGCCTTCTACCCCATCGGGAAAGGAGATAGCATATCGTGGTTGATAACGCCGTTTTTCCGCTTGTCGACACTTTTATTCATTCTCGCAGTGGCGCGGTGGGTTAAAAAAGTTGCAATCTGCCCGGAGACACTGCGAATTGCCAACAGCTCAGCTACCACTTAGAAAACATGACGTCATCTCCATGCTTCCGTCTCATCAGTATGCTGCTCAGAAAAGTTTACGGCTAGCTTTTTGAGTTAGATAGAGCCAACAATACTATACTGATAATAAAACGTCACATGCGAACTATCGACCGGTGCCAAAATCAACAACGTTGGATGATCTTGAACGGCTAATTACGAGCTCAACTGTGTAAAAATGATAGACCTATACTGTTAACGGCAAGAATGTTTGCTCGCTATTAGGTGCACGGTTACCAGTTGGATAATTTGAACTGTTGACTATCTGCTGACTGGTAAACCATCTCACTATATAACCAACGCCATGGTCAACTCAGCCTTCCATCCCTCCGGGGTAAGTAAATCGAGTACCGGTCTATCTGGCTGGGGTTATGGCAGGGCGCGTTCACCTGTGTCAGGAGGCTGGTAACACTTTGTGATTCCATACGGCAGGTGACGCTCTGTAGCTCTGCGATAAGTTTCACATAGGCCTACACAACTTTTATTTTCAACCTTTCTAAGTCTTTTTAAAGCTATAACATTTTTACTTAACTACGACTATATAATATGAACTTGATTGCTGAAAAACATAATGAACACTAAAACTAAGATGCACATTTACAAATATCAATTTTGTTTTTGTTATCTTTGATAGTTGAGGTCAAATCTGTGCTTTACAGCGCAAGATGTATTATGGCAACGTACACTCGACAACAAGAACGAGATCTTCGTGGATGGTTGAAGACGGGTCGTCGGAGTTTGACGCGCTGCACCGGTACGTCCCGGCGTCGTCGTACTGAACGTTGGTGAACTCGATCTCCGTCCCGTACCCCTCACGAGTCACCTGATGTCTGGACGTGGCAGAGTCCAAACGCGTCCACGTCACTTGCGGAGTAGGACTGCGACACACGAACAGCAAACACACGCACATACGATTTATACGAATAGCGCAATTCTTTAACTACATTGTGACTCGGAAAAAAACTGCGCTAGTCTTAGGAACCCTATTTTTTCTAATAACTCCGTGAAACATCGGCCGATTTTAATAATTTTGGCACGCGACGTTCAACGATGCAGTAATCAATGTCAATATTGGGAGCTCACATCTCTTCCCCTTCTCTTCTCTTGTCTTCCCTTCGCTATCAGCCATTTGTGTAGGCACAGGCATGGAGATGCATTCTTTATTCGTTGACAGCAGTGTTGATAATGTTCTGCTTCAGATTTCAACCAGTTGCTTCTTGAGTTTACTGATATTTTTAAACAGCGTCCAATAAACTTGCTGCTGCATAACACTGCAAATACTGTCAAATGGACTGTGATCAGAGCTGTTATGTATCTGTAATGAATTAATTTACTGATGTTTTTTTTATCTCATGTTGCACTTGTTCTGTTTCCCCAAATAATGCAGCAACAGACGTTAAATAAGCTAGAAATTTAAACGGCCACTTAATGGCCATTTATGTCAGAAATGTTTGTACCAAAAAACTACAAAAAATCTCGTTATCCTTCTCTAAGTTCCTATCAGTAATGTCACGGATGGTTTTTGGCTTTTTTTGTTCATTTTAACGCTGATTTCGTGTTTTTTAATATCCCCAGGTAGTGCAAAAGCATATGTTGGATGAGGTGGAAACTTGAAGAACCGTTTGGTGGCAAGTTGTGTCTAAAATAGTTGTACCAAAAATTATTAAAATCCGATAATCTGCCTTTATGCTGTGATCGATAATTTTTTGAGTGCTTTAATGCCTCACAGTGTATAATACAATGACACTTACAGGCCGGCAAAGATGCACTTCATTTTCTTGTTATAACCACGAATAGCGACGTCCCTCGTATCTGAAGTCCATAACCGACGAGGTGCAATGTACGAAGGAGTTCCTGCATATGTTCATAATAATAACACGCATTATCACACATAATTGCAGAGCTAACATTACAATAAAATAATGTACCATACCGCACTGTATATGCAGTAAAACAAGTAACGGTAAACCACCTTCGCTATATTATCCTACACACTGAACACACATTTTTCAATAGCAGAACTGAAATAATTAGTGATTACTGAATTAAATATACAATTAGCTTAATATGTTTACAAAAACGTATTTATTTATTTGCTTTTTTAATGCTGCCATTGACGATAACAGCTAAACTAGTCAAACTGATAGGCCAATCAATATACGAGTACATTTCAAAGTAGCCTTAAACATAGCTAGAAAAGAAAAGTCAATATAAATTAAAAGTTGAATTTAAAAATTATTCGCTATGAACTCTGTTCTACAAATAATATTTATTTATTTTTATGGCTAGAACTAATCTATCAATATAATGACAAGAAAAAGATAAAAAAAATTGCCCTGAAGCTATATATAGCACCTAAGAGGGGCACCTAAAAACGCACAGGTCGCATTTGACGTTATCGCAAAAATAACCAATTCACATTGATCGTTTAATAACGACTGATTCACTTATTAAAATAAATCATATTAAACTAAGTACCAGAACAACAGTAAGATACAATCACAGTGCAAATTATGAAAAGTTGAAAACTGCGAGAATGATGCTCTATCACATAGCGAGGCAAGCAGAAAAGCAGTAATTTAGGTAGAATGCGGAATCGCTCTTCGTTTCTATCCGCCAAGTGACAGCGCAATTTGCAATTGCATGTTTCGGCTATATGACTCCCCAGATCTTCATTTTCCCTCTATCCAACACAGTGTGTCGTTGGATCTCACCAATGTACCTGCCAAATGGCATCTGAATCCGTCAAGCGGTCTAAGTACGAAAGTGACTGACGACTGACAACAGACGGACCACGCTACAGAGAAACGTGTACAATACGCGGAATCGCTTGTGCTGCAAGAAGCGACGCCGCCTAAAGAGTTAACACCACGCAACAGTGCATGCTGCCACGTGTGAAACGCCTACAACGGTAAAGGTGTTATATAGCTCAGAAACCCATCACATAGCTAAGGAGCGTCGCCTGTCATATAGGATCACACACTGTTAGCTGCCATTTGACACTGCAGGTGGGCGCACCCCCGCCTTAACCCCAGCCAGACAGACTGGTAAGCTCGATTTACCGCCACCGAAAAAAAATGGAAGGCTGAGTTGACATTAGTATTAGTTAGTGACCTTTACCTGTCTGCTGACAGTCGCCCATCCAAGTAGTAGTAACTTCTTAATAGTGGCCCGAGTCTAACTCACAACCTCTCGATCGTAAGTCCGACACGATAACCGTTCCGCCACTAAGCCATCACAAGCAGCGCAGCAGAACTCTCAGCACGTGCTGGATACAGCAGCTGGCAGCTGTCGGATGAATTGATATCGACAGAGATCTTCAAGCTGCTAGAGAAGATGCTTGTGTAAGACAGATTGAACAGCTGCTGACTGCCAGAGTGCAAGCGTGTTAGTTTGTCCGTCAGATTTTCGCTACGGTGTCCACGGCGATCTCGTATAATTAGACATGCAAAAGCTCTACATTACAGAGGCAGCATACGAGTGATAACACTGGAGAACCTATATGGACAGACGACAAAAAGGATTTCAAAGCAAAGTGAAAACATCTATGGGGAGGTTCTTGGTAAAAGGGCAATCAGCCATCTACTAAACAACTTAAAAGATTCCGGAGAGTGGCGTAAGCTCCCCCAGCAGGGTCCGCCGGTCCGATGCTCTTCGCAGCGCGTTACTGGTCACGAAAAAGTCCTGAAAACATTAGTTTTATTGCAGAAAATGTCATAAATTCGCACATTTTGGGCCACGGGGATGGAGAATGCACATGCACTCCCTGCATGCTACCTCCTCCTCATGGCTACACCTATAAACGGTGTTTCATAAAAATAGTGCCCTTTTTCTTTCTTTCATAATTCCCTCAAATGATGATGGATTAGCACGAAATTTTTATCAGATGTAGCTGCCATGTATCCTGTTCAATTTCACGTTCGTTCTGCCAAGAGAAGACCCCCACTAAACACGAACTGGACGTTCTCAAGTTACCGAGCAAAGAAACTCATTAGTCTGTCCAAGTAAGCCCGAAATAGGAAGCTGCGGTTAACTGAAGAACCCATAGTAGTCAAGCGTATACGTTCAGAGAAGCCCATATACCTACACAGTACACAGCTGTTGCTTTTGCTGCTGCTACTGTGAGAATATTTTATTGCCGACTGTAAGCGGACGTGATGACTGACCACAAACAAACCGTAGGCTGCCATCCATCCAACACGCGCTTACGCGTACGTGGCTACGGATACTATTGTGCCGGGCCGGCGAAGAAAATAAACATATTACAGGGTTTCAGCGCAGCACGTCGTGAGCCCGGAACGCAGCTGCTGACCAGTAGGCAGGGGCGGCGTCAGGAATTTGCATGTAAAGGGCATGGGGACATAATTCGGAGAACATCGATTTGAACAAAAAGCCCAGCTGTCGCTAGGATAGCCGACCGTACTGGTTGTCAGTGACCTTCAAAGTCATAAAAGGTCGATGATTTGCAAATAATTTGAAAGCCAATATGCGACTTCTTATTAAGTTAGTGATCAATTATAGCAACCCAGGCTTTATCTCTCACCGTTTTCGAGATATGGCCAGTTTTCCGTTGAAAAAAACGCACATTTTCGCTACGTCCAGTCCATTCAACCCCGAATTTGAAAATGTTCCCCTTGCAGTAAATGGCCGAAATTTTGCACGCATAGCTAAATTATTCGTGTAAAAAGTTTTCTTCTACGACCTAGTCGTAGTCAGGGTCGTACGTTACGGACGGACGGATGGAGGACAACCATGCCAATAGCTCGACCGTTATTTAATTACGGTCGGCTAAAAATTAACGCATTGGCTAATATCATTGTATTTAATAAAACGACGCTGTGTTGGCAAATTTTTATCCGATTTGTCAATATTTAATTTGATCTGTGAAGTCGAACGAAAGAAGCAACTCGAGCCTATACCATCTTCTGAATAGTGGTGTAGCGTGAAAGTTCCCAAAATGCGTCACAAACGAAAATACGAATGACGAAAAACTGGTGATCGCAACGGGCGCAGAACTAGATGCAGTATTATTTTTTTTTATTTTCCCGGCTTAAATCTGGGTCTTAGCGACTGCAGTTATCCAAAACGGTTTGTTCATAACCACGGAAGACCATAGGCCCTAAATAGATCACTCTGCAGTAGGCCTATTAGTGTCTTTAATAACCAAAATGCCGCATTCTGTAGCGCACTTACTTCTCTTCAAAATTTGCTGTTTCCGGCGACACAATAAGAAAAAAATTAAAACGTTTGCTTTAAAAGAAACTATACAGTACGAGTGGATAAAAGAGCTGAAAAGGAAAGCCGATGCGCGTAAAAAAAAACAGTAGGGCCTATAGCCTCCGGGTGCAGCAAGCGGTACAGACAGGCAGCAAAATCAGCACGAAAGATTCTTTAATCATACAAAGACAGACGCTAGGCGAAAATTGCAAGCAGACGGCGTACCCGTAACGAGCAGCCAGAAGGCATGCGCTGCGTACTCGCGTGCGTTGCTTGCGTTGCATGCAGGAACGCGCGTGATAAGTGATGGCAAAGCGGAGCGCATCAGACAAGATCATTACAAAACACAATACTTGCGGATGAGATCCACATATTTCTATAATTATATAGACTAGTCTCCTCCTATAGAATATAATGAATAGTCAATGGCAGATCATATGCAGTCGCACCTGAGTCATCGAGAGATCGTCTCCGATTGCCTTCAGCAATATTACTGCAAACTTTGCTTCCATTTCTCTTTACGGTAACAATACGTCACACTAAGCCAATATCTTGTGAACTGTGATACTTTTTTCTTCGTTTCACATTTATGTTATGATATTCTACGTTTTATGTGTACATTGGAATGTTTTAGCCTATGCACTGCTACGGTGTCATCATGCAGTACACGATATAGCGACAGTGATCATGCAAACAGATCATAACTTACGCGATGCATGCAAAACACAAAATCAAGAAAGTTAGTAAATAAACACCGAGAATTTATAATCGCGTCGTCGCCGAATAAACCGTAATTCGCTGCGTGCACGGGTAGGCCTACTACAAAAATGTAAAAAAATGTCTATTGACAAAATAATTGCAAGCTAGAGACTATGGTGTTATTAAACTGTGTTCAGAGCAACATAAATAAGATAAACCCAGCTAACGCAAAGGGGAACGCACAATAGCGTGCATGTTTGAAAGCTTGGTGTGAACAAAATTTATAATTTCACCCTCACCCATCCTAGCAACGATGTTTCTATTACACTCGCCAGAGGACGCCGGACGGCATAACCGGTCTCGCTCAGCCGTATTGGCAAATCGCCAATTTTCTCTACCCCCGTCTCATTTAGCGCCCTCGCTCGGGGTGACCCCTGTGGAATTTATGGAAAAGCTTTACGGATCCTGAAATTAGAGTCTTCCGGGCATCAGACGGTGAAGAATTGGTGATTTTAGCTTGCACCGCTTTTGACTGATCCACCCGTGTGACAGACAGACGGACGGACGGACAGAATTGCGATAGCTAAGACGCGCTAAAGCAGTAGCTGCTGTTGCGCGTAACAAATAATATTGAACTAAACTGATGACCAATGGATTTCAGTTCGCTTCATAGTTAGACCAGCATGCATGTCTCCTACTCTCAGTCTGTTCACGCATTAGTGTGTCTAAAACCATTGCCTGTCGCGGAACTATCATAATCTCTCCAATCCCGCTAGCACTGACCACATCACCTCAGCGTTTCCGGTTCTACCTTACCTGGTTTTTCGACCGGTTCAACTCGCTGGTCCTGGCCCTGCACGTGCGCTCCGAGCACCCAATTGTTGGCGATGCAAACGTACTTATGTCCGTGACGGTCATCGGACGGCAAAACGTTGGACACGTAAAGATATCCTGAACACAGAATGATTACGTCGACTATCTTCCACGAACAAAGCATGGCGGTAAGTAAGTAAATAAACAAAAAACATAAAGTTAAAACTATTTCCGGTGCATCCTGCATAAAGTATATATGTGGCCGTTGCGTTGCATTGGCTGCCGGAAATGAAAAAAAACGTTTTTTTCCACAAAATTTTCTTTTGGTCATTGTCGGATTCTTGATGTAAGCATGCTGATTGTTCGCTGTTTGTACAAATTGGCAAGCGATAAATATGTCGCCGACAAATTTTGCCCACAGCATTATGCAAGCAAGATGATACGTTTTCGAAAAATCCGAAAAATTGGATCACATATTTGTCCGATTGATAAATTTAATAGATTTTCAATTATATTATTTTAGCCTACTTTCAGTTGTATCGCTATGCCAACAATCCAGAATAGCTTCGCATTTAGCGTTAAAACTTCGACATGTTTCTTCTTTGCTCGTTGGCAGTAATCCGGTTTTAGTGCAGTTACAAAAGCGTCATTTTAAACGCCTATTGCTGTGAACATACGGTATTAACTTCAGCGTTGTTTTTATACGATTTTCTGCGTAATTTCCACGTTCTGCATTAAACTGACTGGCTGCTTAAAGCGCCAAATTACTGCTTCAGTCTACGCCTCCAAGAAATGCATTTGCGGAAAATTTCTGCTTGCCAATCGACCGATTATTTCGATCACACGCTAACCGGTTCGATTGGCGAGCGCATGACCCGGTCAGCCAATGCTCATCAACAGCCATGGGCGCGGTGTCAGGCGCATGAGATAATGGGGGTCACCTGTGCATGGGGGCAATAGGGCCTATATACCTGGCACGAGGATAGGGTCAACTCGTTGGTCATCGCCCTGCACGAGGGCTCGTAGCGCTTGGTTGAAGACAGCACACAGATACAATCGACCAGGTGCCAAGCCGTCCGCGGACAGCACGTTGGCAAAGTACAGGTTACCTAGACGCGTAGAGTCACTTTGAAGTCAACTGCCTTAACTTTTAATACATATATTAACTGCTTTTAACTTATTTTAACCATGCACGTATGGCACTGAATGGCCTATTTTGTGCTGATGTGCCGTTAAGAAACTACTCACCCACTTACTCATGACTTAACTTGCGCACATCGCCGCAATAAGCTATACTTTTAGCAATCGGAGTCATTTTAGCTGCATCAAAAACTAAACATGAAAAACGTTAATATTAACACAGTTACTTTTTATTTCTGTTTAACCTGCAAACGTTTTCACGGTTATTCTAGATGAACTGCTAAAAAGTAAATAAACAACAATAAACGAAAGCAATGCTGCAAGTAGATGTTGGCAGCTGCTGACAAGTAGGCCTACTAAACTGAAAAATCAATGTAATTTGTTGAACTCTAAGCACAAACAGTCACTGCATGCTTTTCGTATTATTCACAGGCTTAGATGTGCACCGAATCCAGAAAGTTTGGATCCGGCCGGATCCGGATCGCTACCTGCCATATGTGATCAGTGATCACACAGCATTACCTGCTACCCGACACAGGTAAACGCCCCCCGTCATAACCCCAGCCAGATAAGCCGGTACTCGATGTACGTACCCCGGAGGGATGGAAGGCTGAGTTGACTTTGGCGTTGGTTATATACCGAAATGGTTTACTTGTCCCCAGACTATCACCCATCCACCGAAGTATAGCAACCCGACCGGAAGTCGAATCAACGACGTCGCCGTCGCAAGACTAACGTTAATCCCCTAACCGTTATTACCAAGCCGTCAAAGTCTTACCGTCGTATCCGAGTAGGACGCGGTCATTGTTGTCGATGGCCTTGAGTTGGTTGCTGCCCGGGCGACTGATGCCCCAGTAGATGTTGCCCGTAGGGTAGCTCGCTGGAGGTCGACATTCCAGCACCAGGTCTCGACCGACCGTCGGCCGGTGAACCGTTGTTTCTACGACTGTCGGAAACGGGTCCAGAACTGGACACGCAGGCAAACGCAAAAAACATGCAACGGAGACGGGCGTCAAGGTAGACACAGGGATAGGTTCGAGGCCAGATATTTTCAAGGCCAAGGCCAAGGATACTAGTCGTCGAGGCCAAGGCCATGGCCAAAGCCACTAAGTAAGTAAGCGAATAAAGTAAATACGAAATTTTATACTGCGTATTAAATGTCAATCTTATTTAATCTTATTCAATCTTTATTCAATCTTGAATCTTATTCAAATCGTAACAAACTATACAAGAAATTTGAGCTAATGCTCACGGGACGCGCGAAAGCATATAGCAGTTCCTGTTCGCAAACTGTCAGTCTATCTCTAGCCATTTCGTGGCGACTTATACGGGGGTACCGCTGTTTGATGCCCTCCTGCGCAGGTTTCCTTGAACCTAGAAAATCGGGACTTGGACCGTCGAAATCTACGTTCAATGCTGAAAATTCAATACGCAGCTTCTCCATGTCTGTCGCAATTGTTTTCGGCGCAATTCGCTCTTGCAATGTGACTCACAGACCGAAATCGCCAAAAAAATCCATAAACCCCCTATTTTAGCGTTCAAGGTCATTCAAGGTCATTGAATTGGGCGCCAATCGAGAGCCAGTGTACGACTTCCTATTAGTGATTAATAGTAACCTTGGCCCTATCTCGCACCGTTACTGAGTTACAGCGACTTATTGGCCAAAAATCGCAAATTTTGCCCACCCCCTCTCATTTAGCGCCCTCGCTCGGGGTGACCCCCTTCGAATTTATGAAAAAGCTTTACGGTTCCTGAAACTAGAGTCTTCCAAGCAGCCGACGTGAAGATTTGGTGGTCCTAGCTTGCACCGTTTTTGACTGATCAACCCGTGTGACGGACAGACGGACGGACGGACAGACAGACAGACAGAATTGCAATGGCTAAGACGCGCTGAAAGCAGTAGCTGCTTTCGCGCGTAAAAATGCTGAGACAAACATACACAGTTTCAATTTTTCTGGCTAGTTACGCGGTAATTCAAGACCAGTTGAGTCAACAGTCAAAACGGATAAAAGTCAGCATAGTCTCAATTTCATTGTACAAAGCACATTTGTTATTAGTAACTACAAGCTAAGATGTCGAGGCCAAAATCAAAGCCACGATTTTTTGCCCTTGAGCAGTCCTCCAAGTCGAAGACTGTCATCGAAAATCCTATCCTCTGCATGGTAAGGCAGAATAATGTCCCAATTCTTTGACTGAAAATCATATCAAATGGAAAAATTTTCTCGCTTGCTTGTTACGCTATCGTTCCACCAGAAGTGTTTCGAAAATGCATCGAATTTATTTTCGGCCGAGATCAAGCCCATTTCCCACCCGACTTTTGACACTTTTTCGCCTACGGTGCCTCGACCTTCGCCCCGCCCTCTATCGGCGACACATCGAAGCTACAGAAAAGTGACAAGATAAAGGTGTGTGTGTGTGTGTGTGTGTCTGTAACCGTTCTGGTGACGATGTTGTCATAATTGACAACTGCTAACGAAGATAACCACCTTATACAAGTTTCACAGAATCCTCCATAAAATAAGATGTCTATTACATTATCAAGGTAGATTTTAGCAAAATACGCCACTTACCCGCCTTCCTGAGTACAGACTTGACGGTGACTGCCGTACCAAAGCGGTTCCTCGCAAAGCATTGATAGAAGCCTTCGTCGTCGTCCGACGGGTTTTTGATGATAAATGATCCGCCCTGGTCAAGCAGTCGCTGGTACTTGGGCAACGTCAGGTCCAGCGGCTGACCATTCTTCTTCCACGTGTACCTGTAAGTATAATATAATCTAAATATTGAAATAAGTGAGCATCGGTAATCGAGTAAACAAATATACCAAAGTAACTTGGCAAAAGGTGGAATCGCTGTGACAAGTCTCAGACAATTTCTCGTCTGTATTCGCCCCGGGTGGCAGCATGAAACTAAGGATTGGCCTGTATTTTGCCAGGGGGTTCATCTCCCCATCTCCTAGATTGGCTCGGTAACCAACAATAGACAATGGGGTGCGGCTGACGATCAATGATAAACCAGACAAAACGAAGGCTAAAGGTAAAACGCGTTCGCGCTTGCACAATTGCGTTATTTTAGCGAGTGCTGCTTTATAAAATCGTCTTAGAATTTTTTGCTGGACAAGACGAATTAGCCATCGGCGGTCGGCGGCCTGTAAACAATTTTCCGGGTTTATATTTTATATCCACTTCATATCTTTTAGCCGTGCGATATTCTGCTAAAATGTTGTTAAAATATTTTGGGGAAAATGTTTTGCACGTTGTTGCATGTAAAACAACACACAAAACGTGTGCAAGATAAATAGTTGCAGATCCGTAAAGAGCGGGGGGTAGGGAGGTTAGTTACCCCGGGCCCGCGACGTTTGGGGCCCCGTTGTCGCTCAAAAATATAAAGTAAGCTTACACTGGAGAGCGCCATTCAAAAACATTTTTAAAAATTCATCCCGAACGGGCCCTGCGAGAATGTTTCTCCGGACGCCGCTGTGGCTCTCGACGGGCCAGATAAGTTGAAAATGTTTTTAAAATTTACATTACACGCTGGAGCTTGTCTACCGACCGCAGCATGAGCCTATAGTACAGCACGCTGACCCCATGGGGTGTAGGTCAAATAAAGTGACCAAGCGACAAGCGCTGATTTCGGTTTTCCAAACAAACGCACAAACTGAACATAATTCAATTAAAGCAGCTTTCTCTGGTTAAGACCGACGACGCGGATTTAACTGCAGGTTTACATCAATACATCATCATATATGCAAAGTCTACATGAGCAGGAGTTATAGGGTGTTTATACATCAAGTCTGTCACCGGGTTAGGTACACGAGTGTCACCGGACACCGTGTGTCACTAATTTACTGCAAATTATTGATTATTATCGAGGCGTAGTCTATAACATACCGAGTGGTGCAGCCAGCATAGAACAAATACAGCAAAAAGCTGTTTCCCAGACTTCGAAAGGCAGTCCACTTTTCCAAAAAAATGCAAATGCTAAATTTTGGAGATAAAAAGGGCAACTGCGTAGCTTCACATTTATATCTCGGCGAAACCGATCGGCGATCGGATAATCTGTGCCCTCTTGAAAGGCTGTGCCAGGGATGTGGTCTCGGTCGAGACGTCTCGGTCTCGAGACGGTCTCGAAAAGTACTAACGTCTCGTGTCGGTTTCGTCTGGGTCTCAGACCGATGCGTCTCGGGTCTCGTCTCGGTCTCAGAGCAATATGTCTCGGTCTCGGCCCAGTAGGTCTCGGGCCATTGCGTCTCGTCGAGACGTTTTGTGCAGGCGGGCGCCGTGCCGTTAGAACCAGCATGACATTTGTGGCTTAGACATACAGTTTTCTACTTATTTATCATAAAGCAGAATTATGTCGTGTCAGTCTTTCTCGTCATAAAAAAACTTAGTCGAAATGAAGATAAAGTGTATGATGTCAGAATGAATACTATCAGCCAAATGTAGACGATGTATAATGCTATAGGCTACGTAGTGTATAAATTTCAGTTGCTTGCAAATTGCGATAAACATAATGGTTCGTGTCTACAGCACTGCAGTTACAATTCTTCATGATGCAAGCCAGTGGCGTATTTAGGGGGAGGGCCACGGTGCGATGCCCCCCTTTGGTCCGACCATAAAAATTTTTACTGGCGACTTTATATGAAAAGGTGCGTTTTTGCCATTTTCCAGCAAGAATTGCAAAATTCAACAATGTTTGATGGTCTATTGCGTTTCCAAATTTCAGAAAAATGGGCGAATTTGCGGTTTCCATTGAACATTTAGAAGCAAAAAGTGTTTCAGCTCTTCGCCCCCCTGACCTCCCGACCAGGGGCTCTGCCCCTGGACCCCGCTGGGGGCTCCGCCCCCAGACCCTCGTTATAGGCTCGCGCTCCGCGCGCTCGCCATGCCCCCCTTTGCCAAATCCTAAACATGCCACTGGTGCAAGCCGTTAATTATTCAGTGAGAATTGTCGAAATAAATTGCAGAAACCCACAATATCACAAATAAAAAGCGCTTACCATGGTGCGAGTTAATTAATCCGTATAATTTCTTTCATTGTCAATGTGTTTTACCATACGTTACGGAAAACGTCTCGGCGAGAGTGCGAGACGTTGAAGCTCCCGAGACTCTCGAAAGTCTCGGGAGCTTCAAGGTCTCGGCCAGTGTCTCGGAAGCTGCAACGTCTCGTCTCGGTCTCATCTCGGTCTCGGCTCAGAAGGTCTCGTGCACATCCCTGGGCTGTGCGCCAAAACTTCTCGGCCAGCGACGCCTTTCCAGATTCCCAAATTAAAAATTTGGACAGCTGGATATCCAACACATTCCCACCCAACATTAGTATTTTCTTATGCTGTGCTCACTCGATCTTAAGAGCCTATTGAAGAATGAAAATTTCTCTGGCTGGCTACGCCTTTTCTATAGAGATCGGCTATCGACCACCAGTCAAACATGAGGAACGACGTAATCCATTAAAGCTGACGACAAACGCGTGGCCTAAGTACCCGAATGGATGAAAGACGTAAACAATGCATCTAGAATTCCCATGTACAAAGATGGATAAAAGATGGACACGACCTTCTATCGTAATTTCGTAAACGTTATTAACATTTATTAAACGTTTACACACGGTTAAGGTTTGCTCGACTGCGAATATCAACAGAACAGCAAAGTTTCGCTTTTTACGGACATTCGCCGTGCAAAACTGTCCGCCATCTGCTCTACATAAAAACAGCATATTGCTGAACAACACGTTCAAAAGAAAGTAGGCCTGAACACTATCTTTTTGGACACACATGTCCTTGCCGAAGGTTTTTGGTTATGTTCGCGCCCTATAAATGATTTGAAGCTCTGGCGTACTGACGTAATAACTCAAACAGCAATACGTCTGCGTAAAAAGTAGTACTGGCAATCACATTAGCTAATAGTTTTATATAGGCCTAATTAAATAATTAAAATATTATGCCATACAGCTAACACCAGCATAGGTGTATATTAAACTATACACGACATTAATTAAACGTTTCTAATAAAATTAAAAGCAGTTGCATTTTAAACGGCGTTTTTAGTTTAAAAGGGCGCCTCTCTAGCAAATGTGAGAGCAGCATCTGTTCTGGCGGTGTCAGTGGACGTCTGAAGGCGCCCGAGTGCATCATTATCGTCAGCAGCAGCAGCCAGGCCCGTCGAGAGCCACAGCGGGGCCCGGGAAAACATTCTCGCGGGGCCCCTCTCGGGAAATTGTTTTTTTTTTATTTTTTTTCTTTTCAAAATGCTGTATTCTGGTGTATTTTTGTATTTCCGAGCGACAGCGGGGCCCCCAAACGTCGCGGGGCCCAGGGTAGCTTACCCCCTTTACCCCACCCTCTCGACGGGCTTGGCAGCAGCAGCAGCAGCAGCCGCGACAGCTTCACCACCAGCTGTTGGACTCATACATCGTCCGTGACATGCGCACTGTACAGTCGGCCGGTATCTACTATCTAGAGCTTAGGGAGTGGGAGTTTAGACGCCAAATGTAATGCCATGCATGACTCGCTGTTCGGAGAAATTCACCAGTTGCATTTGCACACTATAAGATTTTCTCACGAACAGATCGCCCCAATAGTGTGCTTGCTAAGCTGCGCTTCGTTATATATTTGAAAAGAAAAAAAAAACGTTTAACAGGCCTACCTGTGGCATGTCATATATTATTCACCGTACACCAAACAGTAGGCCTACGTTTATATTGCACTCATTGTAAATAATAAAACACGTCAAAAAATATTATTAAATTTTTCGTTGTCACAATAAAGTTCACGCTGTATTTCAGCTTCTGAGAAACTTTGTTTCTGGTTCAATAAGTTCAGTTGAGTTCAGTAATCAGTGTGACGTTTTATGTTTGCCCAATTCTAATAGTAAATAGCTATCACGAACGTGCTGGATCACACCATAGACTGCAAAATAGTTCACACTTCCCAACTCTAGTCTCTAGCTTTCAAACGAAAACTTCACGCCCCGCCTACGGTGCCCTGTACAAAGCAGCGGTGTGACAGACAGACACAGGCAGACGGACAGACAGACGGACAAGAAGAAAGACACGGACGGACACGCCACGGCATCTGTAACCAGGAAGTTGGTGGAATGAATCATATCCTCCATAACATTACCCAGAACTAGAATAAAAACCATCGTACATACATCCAGGCACTGCGCTGACTGGGTCACCAGCTGCCACACCCAGTCCCATCACTTCGCGTTCTCATCCAGTGACAAAGCCGTTACATCTGTTACGTCAAGTTGACAGCCGCCGGACATCCGGCGATTGCCCGTAAACGCCCCTCAGGGCCTGGTCTCATCACGGATAATTATGAAACCAACGCGACCTCTGCGCTCGAGAAGATAGATAAAAGATTTTCCGCTATGATTAGTTTAGTTCGCCTGTACGTTTCTTGTCACTTTTAGTCGGAAATATCCGCAACACACACTACTTCCGGCTGAGTGTTTTCGTTTTATCTTTATCTTTAAATTATTCTATTCAGCATCCCATTTAGGCTAAAGTTGTAGATATTTACCGCCGAGTCGTGAGTAGTGGGACAGACTGCTGCAAATTTCTCACAGAGAAGATTACGCGTGTAGTCAAAATGTCACTTTTGTCCTAATTTTTTTTACAAAACGGGATTTTCAGCCGCCAAGTTTTGCACTTTTGGACAAAATGTTTTCGACTAGTAGAAAATTTTCTGACAATTTACCGACATCCCAAAATTTAGGGGGTTGGCAATTGTCCTTTTTTCCCACTGGTGTAGACATAGGGAAACGTGCCCCCATCCTTGAAGTTTACTCAGCCAGTAGTGACAGGCTGACAGCTCGTCAAAAAAGTGATAAAAATGCTCTAAAACACTTAATTTTCATCAAAAAAGTTCTTTAAAATCATTCCCAGACCCCTTTTCCGGAGGAGAGGGCGCCCCACTCAAGTATACCCCTCTACGTTTAGATCCTGGCTACGTCACTGCTTCTCCCTGCTACTGCTGCACTGTGTGAACAATGATACTTAACACTGCTAAAACACTGCAAGAAAAAATGTAATGAAGTGTATAATTATACTGACACTGCTTCGGACTCCCGGTTGGCGAGACAGGCCATGAGCACGTCCTCGCCATTTTTGTAGGCCTTCTCGCGCGCCGCGTTAGTGTCCGGCTGACGAATTATATGAGGTGGCGTATCAGCTGCGACGTCACCGACAGACACACCGCAAACGGTTTAATAATCGTTGATGTTTATCATCAGCATCTTATTTTTTTCTTCTTTTTCTTTTCCTGAAAGACCTACTCAACTTACGCAAGAAATACATGCAGTGCAGCAGAAAAAATCAAAGTTTCAAAACAAAACCGTGGTCTTCCTGAAATGAAATATTCAGACATAAAAGTTGGTAAAACTGGATTAAACAAAAACGAATATAAAATATAGAAACGTGTGCAAAGAAGCTACTGCTACATAACAGCTAACTAACTTAAGACATCGGTCCAGTACCGACAAATTATGCAGACGTCCGCTTAGACGTGCGCAGCTCAACCTTAAACCTAACCGCCTTTAACTCTGACCTTTGACACCTTGAACTGAAAACTGACACATCAGCTACCCTACCCTGACAAACGTTTAAGCCAATTCTGGTTTTTCAGTATAAGTTTTTTTTTCGTTTTACAAAACACTTCGACGTCCGAAAGTCGGACGGCTATTCACTGAGGCTGCACGTCCGACAGTCAGACAGTTTTAAGGTTAGAAGCCAGTACGGGAGAGACGGACGGACAAACAGACGGACGGACGGACGTGCAAGACTTGTACTGCGGCCTATGATGACGACTGCGTAATAGGTCAACGCGGCGTATCAAAAGATCCGTGCAGAAGTCAGCGTCTGTCTAAGCAGATTTATCAAGTTTCTCTGACAGCGCCGATAGCACGTTCCAGGTGTACTGTGCGTCTGCAGAGCTTCGCGCGTTTCCTAGCTTAATCCAGACTTTGGGCTGCGAATCCTGCGGTACGAAATATAGGCCTACTGTAATCGTAGACTACCAGGAGACTAATGAATTAATGTGCGTTCTAAATAACCCATAATCCACCGACACAATTGAAAAATCCGGAAAACTTCGTAATGACTGATCGTAAAGCAGCAGATTCGCGGAAAAGGTACATCTTGTCCGAAAGAAGTAAATGATAAGCGCAGCAAGAATGAAAGCGTATGAGCTTAAGCTGTTACTGTAAAGTTTATGCCGCCGTAATATTTAACTTTTTTCGTCGAGCACGCGTGTCCACGACGTGCGTGATTCTCGCCTCTCGTCTGTTCACGAACATCTCGTCATGTTGCGAACTACGTAGGCCAAAGCGTGTTTTGATTAAAAACAGTTCTAATGGAGGATTAATGATTAGTTCCATTAGCTAGCTGTATTATACGGCACCCAGGTGTGAAGCGATGGCAAACACACGTTTTCTATAGGCCTAGAGCGGCAGCATGTACAAAGACGAATCCAGGCATATTCAGCATGTTCGAACAAACAGTAGCTCCACAATTAAAAAGAAATCCCCACACCACATGCTACAGAATGTCAGAAAACAACACATTTCCTGGCCAACATTCCGAATTCAGAAAACAGTTACTGTAGCCTGCCTTATCTCGAATCGTAAGGTAAGCCTAAGTGCAACAAAGCTGCGCACAGTTGTAACTCTAAATTCATCATGGTAATTAAAAATGTCATCACATTTATATGGGAAAGCCGCTACGTTTTTGCTGAAAAGACCAATTAGTTGATAGACTTAGGCCTATACTGTTACGCAGAAACGTTAGGACTAGCCCCACAATAAATCCTGATTTCTCTCCCCTCCCGCCGACAGGAAGTCATTAATGTCTCCAATCTTAGTTCCCGAGTTTAAACAAAATTGTTCAATGTTCAGTGGTCTGTCTCGATATTTTTGGCGATTGAACTGCAGCCTACAATATATCTTTGACCGGTGTTATAACTTACCGCTGCGAACTCTGGCGGCGTCGACGGTCAGCGAGACGAAGAGAAGACACGCCGTAACGATCAGCCGCCAGAATATGACGTCTACGATCATCTTGCCGCTAGCTGTAGGCAGAATATACACAATCTTTGCTACAGGCACGTTCGACGAGACACTTGACTATCCAGTCCACTCTCGGCGCGGTTTGCAAATTACAACCGGCTGTGTACGATCGAGTCAACACGAAGTCTTTGGCCTTCGATTTAGTCAACCGAACTGTGCTGTACCGTATATACGAAGTGTACGCGCACGGTAAAATAGATTCCAAACCGAAGGCTCCGGTGAAGCGAAAACGCAGACCATACGAATTCCCCCGATAGACGAACGGCTACCTACTGAAGCACGTTGCCGAGACGGTAAAACGCTGCAAAACTGTTTGTTGTTACGTTTCCCCTGCGAGATCGCGGCCGAGTTTGTTCTAAGCGAGTTCTTTGATCGTCGAGAACGTCGTGTGTGACAACGGAGTCAAAGGCGGGTATTGGGGGTGGAATCCGTTCTTCGGAGAGCGCAGCGAAGTGAACGACTTTCCGGTGCCCTAGAGTATGATGGTCCGTGGTCAGTGGTCACCACTTCGGCCGTGACCTCGCGTTACAGACACGACGACAACTGGCCGCGGCAAGGAACCGATGTTGATGGAACGTGACTTGCCGACGGTCGATTGGTCACTTGAGACAAAGTTGAGAATAACAGGCTTTTCTCTCCTCGTCCTCTCTTCCGATCACCTGTCCATCCACCCGACAGCCCCGATCCGCGTTAGCCAGATATTCGATAACCGCGCTCGAACCCAACTCGCTGTTGAAATCGACTCTGTGTATCTATCTAGAAGACTTAAATTTCTTACGTAACTTCAGCAGACAGCGATGTCCTACGCGACGCTCCGCTGCTCGGAGTCGACTGAGAATAAAAAGCGCGATGCACAGATATATATTTGTTTCGACAGACGGCGTCGGCGGCGCAGCGCGAGCCCCCACTGATGGTCGATGGCATGCTTGCTGCTGGCGAGTAGGGAGTGGGCGGGGCTGACAGGCGAGGCCGATAGAAGTTCCACGCGGCCGTCAGCAGCAGCGGCGGCAGCTTCAGCAGCTGGAAGAAGGCGGAGGATGCTGAGATGCTAAGCCCATTGCATCGAAGTCTCTCGGACTCCTGCAGAGTCGTAGACAGAGGATCAGGTTCTATAGCTCTGTGGTAGACGTTAGGGCTACACGATTCAGCCGAATAAGTTTACTATACCCGTTTGACTCGTTTGGTTGCTCGGAAATGTCAGAAACGATACACGAATCGTGACAAACTGGAGTAACTCATTACGAGTCGCAATTGTTTTGTCATAATTCAGCATTTTGGCTACCACGCCACAATAAACGTCGACCCGATTTTACAGTTTCATTACTGGGTATTCAGTCAAAATTATATTTCATATAATTCGATGATACGTCGAATTATATCAATTTTTCGCGCTTAAAACTAGCGGTCGTTGCGAGTATTATAGTACTGAGCAATAAAAGTATTGACTGAATGACTTTTGAATACGGAATAAACGTCAACTTGTCGGTTTGATGAAATTAAGAAAAATATCGCCATTAATCTCTGCCAAGTTAGTCAGTTTTAGACTATAACGTACATCGAAACTTTTTAGACCTTAACGCTTTCGAGCGCATTTGCAAAAAGAATCGAAATTAAGCACGAAACTACATGTATAGGCCTAATGAGTAAATTTTTAGTTGGCCCAGCTTTAATAGTCAGAGCGACTGCGGAGACTGAAAGCTGCGGGATAGATGAGATGACGAACGATGATGAATAACGTGCCTAGGCCTATATATGCCTATTACATCATGACGCATTGCTGCAAGAAAAAACGTTATATCTACATTGTATGTTTTGCGTTATCTCTGCACATATCTTATCTCTAGTGCATGGTGTAAACTCTAAACAAAGACAGGTGTAGGCCCCTACATAAGGACGAGAATAAAATTGCACAAAAAAAAGTTTATTAAAACTGACAGAAAGAAGATAAATATCGCAGTGTTTTTGGAAATATATTGTTGATAACTAACCGATTAAATTAAGTGTATTTAAATTAATTATTTACTTTCTTACGTACTAACTAATTACCTCATAGTGAATAGCTGATTTGACTCCAACTAGGCTATGATACCATGACGCCCCAGTATGGATCAGAAACATGTGCACAAGAACTTGCATGTTTTCTGTAGGCCTGTGAACTCTTATATCGTGCAACACAAACTAATGGTATTCTATAAGTGTTTACAAGTGTCTGTAAGTGTGAACGGAAAGGAAAACCACTCGAAGCAGTGGAAGTTGGCGGGAGATAGCATCTGTACTTGTTTGCGGCTCTCAGCGCGTTTTTTGGACGTAGGCTAATGACGATAGTAAGTAAGTAAGTAAGTAAAGTGTAAATTTATATAGCGCATACTCAAAAAGATCTCTAATGCGCTTAATACATTTTGTCATCAATATTT
>Ga0209671_1001063_pt1 | contig 21624 bp, 14 predicted proteins | sample WorMetHERISLAND2_2_FD_187401 | JGI IMG/M metagenome (GOLD analysis project Ga0209671, IMG submission 187401) | Marine gutless worms symbiont microbial communities from Max Planck institute for Marine Microbiology, Germany - Olavius geniculatus... | ecosystem: Host-associated > Annelida >... | reverse complement strand
GGGTAGGTCAACATTAGCGCTTATAACTTGGTTCGTAGTGAACGGAATTTCACAAATTTTTTTGTCCAACGCCGAAAGGATCGCTCTCGTCAACGCCGTTTAGATTATATCGTTATCTTCATCGGTTCCAGAGATATTTGCGCTTAAACTCGAAAGTTGTCGTAAATCGCTCCGATTTTTGCACATTTTTTGCCCTCCCAAATTTTAAGGGGGGCGGTGCCCCCAAATTTCGTACTTGCGTTAACACCCCAACCTAGAGCCGCGTCAAGTGCCAAAGTTTCGTCGGGCTACACCCCCTAACTCCAAAGTTATAAGCGCTAATTTATTCCATTTTAAGCCAATTTTTTACCCCCCCCCCTTTGAAAAAAGTTGTAAGGGGGGCCCCTGTCCCTGGTGGGGGGGTGCGCTAGTAAGACTTGGTCATTCTCTAGCGCGTGCAAAAATTTGGGGGTGCAGCACCCCCTAGGGGCCGCAATATGGTCTTCCGGAAAATGCGCTTTCGGTGGGTACGATTTCACATCTAAATCTCCAAGGTCACTGGACCAAACTTCACCGGACTTGTTTCGCCTAACGCAGGAGGAATCGCGATAGACGGAATGACTTTGACGATTTTGAATATCTTCATCCTTTTCGGAGATATTCGCTGCCGAACTTCCAAGTCGTCCGAAATCGGGCCAAATTTTGCATGTTTTTCGCCCCCGAAATTTTTTTGGGGTGCGCCCCCCAAAAATTTTGGACCGGCGTTATAAAATAGGGCCTAGTACTGACCATCGTGCAAAATTTCACGTCGGTCGGCCCACGCATCTCGGAGATCTCGCGTCGGGAGAAAAAAAACATCTGCAGTAAAACATAAGTCCTTCCGAAAACTATCGTTTTCGGGCGGACTAATAAGCACCAAGTAACAATACACTCATTTGCTGACGACACACAATTGTAATTGTGCCGTAATTGTGATATGACGTCAACCATCGTCAACAAATTTTTGTCGTGTTGCAAACCATAAGGGTCACTACGGATCCATGTTTTTTTTAGCTCTCAGCTAAGCACTGACATTATTGGATGTCTGCAAATCGGCTGAAGCTAAACACGGACAAAACTGAACTTTTCTGGGTTGGTACGGAGCACTCTCTCGCGCAGGTTTTCTTTTCCTGTAGCTTGCTGCTAATACTATTCATCTAAGTCAGCATGTCAGAGTTGAGTTCTCAGCCGACCTCAGCATCGAGAAACACGTCACAAAGGTCAGCGCGACCTGCTTCTACCATCTTCGTCAACTTCGACATGTCCGACGTGCACTCAGTACGGAGTCTGCTATGACACTGGTGCACGCCTTTGTAGAGCTGATACATTCTGAGCTTCACTGGCTTGACGCACCTGAGCGCATCAATATGTTTATGCGTCTCTATCTGGATGGAACTGTCCCACGATATCTTGCGGCACACTGCACTCCAGTCTCTGCGACTGCCTCAAGACATCATTTTCGTTCTGCTGCCAGTCATCAGTTTGTTGTGCCGTCTTACCGACTGAGTTTATACGGACGTCGGGCTTTCTCTGTCGTTGGCCCGATGACATGGAACTCACTACCGAGACATCTGCGTGATCCTATACACACCATATCGAACGGACCTCATTTTCTTTTTTATAACGTAACGTAATTTTTGAATAACCCCCAAACCACCCAAATTAACTCATAGTCGTCCATTTATAGGTAGGCGCAATAAGTAAGCTTACCGGTGAAAGCTAGTGCGTAAACATGCACGCACACCGATCGATGCACTCGTGGTCTTGTGGTGTAAATAATTACTATAAACTAGTGCTTAGCTGAGAGCTAAAAAAAACATGGATCCGTAGTGACCCTTATGGTTTGCAACACGACAAAAATTTGTATAAATCAAGATACACAATGTCTATCTATTCAAGATCACTCAAAACCATTTAACATCTAAAAAACATTTTAAAACTTAATATTAAATGCTCCAAATTGTCGGTTTGCCGTCTTTTTAGGCAAGAAAAATTGTAACATACTTGTACACGTACGAGGCGCTATGAGTTTTCTCCGATAGAGTTTATTGCCGTCAATTAATATTTAATAATGACTATAGAAATCCAATATAACAAAATGCATTTGCGTTGCTCTATAAAAGCATTCCACGACAGGCAGTGCAGTACGATGAGATAAAACATATACTGTTATATGCAATGTAGTTAAAATCCACGCCTGAAGCATATTTGCTATTTGAAATAAACGGATTCCAAGATAGCGAACACCTAAAAGCTACACGACAGTCTGTCTGTGTCTGAAGATTTGTACACATGTTCGGGCCATTTCCCAATTACTTTTCCATTTTCGTATTTCTGCAGCATCTCCGAAACTCGCTAAAGTGGACTTTCTTCGTCAGTACGTCCACGGAACTGTGATGAAAAATGCACAACCCGGCATGCATAAGATAAAATATTGCCGATGCGATGTTTGCTATACAGAAAGTGATATGACGTAGCGAGAACACGGTAAACTAATAATCTATGTGGCCGAAAACAGCAAAAAAAGTTAACAAAAAAGCCTAGCGATCGCTAAAACAGCGCTCAATGCATTTCGCCGGAGCGTTTGTTTCGAATGCACTTTTTTGTTTACGTTTCATTTATAGGCCTACGCTTCAAAACTCTAGAAATACCATTGCGAAAACATAATTTGACGTAAAATACTAATAGCAGCCGCATTTCCATCTCTCCAAGTTTTAGCCTCATTTTTATTGTTTTTTGGTAAATTTCTGTAGCTCTCCACGGCTTCCCCACCGCAGTTCACTACATCTCGTTTGCTCCAACGTTCATATGGTGTAGACGCCCCTGTTGCTAGGGTATATAGTGCTTCCAACGTCATAGGCTTCGAATTCGCTACATTTCTATACGCTACAGATGGGATATAATAAGGAAAAGTATGAATGTTTTTATTTTATTTTTTATGGTCTAGGCTTGGTAGTGTTATTGTAAAATATTTTTAGCATACGAGTACAACGTGCGCTAAAAATGTTCGTTTCAGCTGTAACGTTACTTTATGCAGTCTAGTAAAAATATAAATCAGCGACATATTGCAAATGAAATACAACAAAATGTACGTAAATCGACGACGCGAGATTGACTGCAATGATTAGCCTATCATAAACAACAAATAACACAGCGACAATCTTGCATCAACTTGCCTTGTGATATTGTAGCAACGATGATTACCAGCAGATAAATCAACCACGTCGTTGCAGAACCGTTTAGTTTGAAACACATCTCAATAACCGGACATCGACTGACGCCGACACAACTGGCAAAATGCTACTATTACCTACGAAAACAGAGGCCAGCTAATCAAGCTGCTATCTCACAGATACAAACGCTAAAGATCACTGAAGACGGTGTATCTCGGAGAAGCTCTACATCAGTTCTGATCAGCGTCTGCAGCCGCCGTGTATATAGTTCTGGTCGCCGCGACTGGATCTGTTGCGACAGCGTCCTGGCGACGCAAGCGCTGTAGCAGCGTCGGCTATGCCTGTGCGTCGAGTTATTACTAAAAGCCATTCGCTATGTTGCATCAGCGGCGACGCACGAACGGGTCGATCACAGCGACACGGAGCAGCGTGTTAGCATAACTTATAAGTCTTTAGTCGTTTTTTTGCCAGGGACAGAAATGATTGCACTCACTTGTTGCAGCAATAAAATATTTAATTTTTGTAAAATACATAGCAAAAAGCCGAAACGACTAACATGCCCTAATAAAAATGTGGTAAAAACCATGGTCAGCAATATCGTACGGTTTAAAAAGCACTCACCGCTGCAACACTGGTGATTTTGCTGCACGGTGTTTTTAGTCTTAGTAGAGTTTGACGAACCGTTTCCCTCTGTGATAAAATTCTTTGCGACTACCTCTCCGCTGCAACGAAACTCTCCACTAACATAATACTAACGTCCGGAGTTGAATTTATTGAGTGGCAAAGTCGGGGAACTGGGTGCAACGTGCTTCCATTTGTGCTCTGTTTTTGGCAGTTTCATTTCCCACTTCAAAGTGTGGTGCCAACGCGAGACAAATTAGTCGACGTCAAAAGCCGACGGGTGAGGCGACCACGTCACAGAAACCAGAAACCATTAATAACAGTAGTGAACAGTTGTACTGAAAGCGTGCGTTGAAAAGGTCAAACGCTGAATCTTTGTCATAGCTTCATCAAATATTGACAGTCATTTAAATTTTTTTTACTAAAAAAGAGAGTTCAGAGATTTGCTGTGCTTCGTTAAAATTACTGGGTAGGCGAAAAAGCACCCTTTTGGTATTTTAGTTTTTTATGTTAAATGCTTAATATTTGCCATTTTTGTTTACTCGCTTATTATTTTCATTAAATACCGCCATCATTCGTTTTCCGATGTAAACAAGTTCGTCACGATAGTTAGATAAACCAACGATGAACGAACGCCGTTTTATTTAAATTTGATTATATAGCGAAACAATGCGGATCCGAAAAAAATGTAAAAAATGTTATCAAATAAATGATCGCATTTGAATAACTAATAGCAAGTGTTGAAGTTGTTTAAACAGTATAAATATGTGGTGTTTTGCAGCTTACATGGCATCATATTGAGGTAAATGGAAAGAATGTCACTTTTTGGTCAGTCCACCCGGAATATTTCAAGAATAAGCTGTTGCCGCTGCGTGCGCAGTGTTATTGCGTGCGACATGCTGACATAATATGCGGACGTCCGTTTAGGAGCCAAGTACTTCAAGCGTTGACAGTAAATTGGTCATATTGCAAGCCGTGATTACGGAGGATATACGTAATTACAAAATTTTTTTATGCCCTGTGACCTTGACTTTTGCTTTTTAAAATTAAAATTGACACATTTTTTAGTTTTGAAAAACGTATCCAGTAGTTTTAAAAACGTATCCGGCACGTTTACACCGAGTTTATTTTTCTATGCTTCCGAGTAAGCACTAAGCAGCCCGTGTAGGTAAGACGGACACACAAACATGCAAACAGTCAAAACGCATAATGCAGACTATAGAACTTCAGCATAATAATGCTTCAACTAGTTGCAACTGATGGCTTTAGTGCTTGTTTATTTCCATTTTCCCGGTACAGCTTACTGCAACGGATTTTTTCCTACGTTTTACGCTGCAAAGCGAACATGCGAACCATACGACGCCCAGCACGTCATAAGAATTAACGCCGTCGCCTGTACTTGCAGGCGCTAAAATACACATCAGAACAATGCACGACGCAAGTGATTAGCGCGCTCTTGGGCTGACCGAAGCAAAAACGAACGGACTTGGGCAGTGATAGACAAGACACAAACGCGAGATGCAGCTGCAACGTGACATCATCACCAAGTGCACTCGTGAAAAGAAGCTTTCGCTCATTCCAAGAATTTATTCAACAGCAGTAGGCCCATTGGCGGGTACAGAATCACGATATTCTTTGTGGCGAGAGGGATTACCCGAGTACCAAAGCACCCAAAAATTTTTTTAAATATATTTTATCTAAATTTACAAAATTATGCGGCTGGATTGGTGTTCTGGTTGTATACAATACGAAGAAAAATTACGTGCTTTATTCGTAATCGCACACATATCGTTACAATTAATGCGTTCCGACAAAACATGAAGAATCAGTTTCGGCACGCCACGTACAGTGTATATACCAACAATATTATGTGCTACACTGTGTCCCAAAATTAGCGGCACCCCTACAGATAAGTTAGTGTAAAATCGTTAATACCTGACAGATTTTTTAAACAGAATTTTAATCAGTCACTGAGACAATTATTCTGAACTTGTCTTTGAAGTTTTAGCTTAAAATGACTACCTTTGGCCTCAACGCAAACTCTTAGTCAAAAACGGATGCACTGCTGCTTGATCCCTTTGTCAATAACAATGCATTGAACGTATCGTAGGCCTAATGTAAACAAACTCTGACGATATAATGACATTACACTGAGCACACATGGTAAGGCGCGTATGTCATAATGGGTGTGACGGTAACTAATGTCAAGATAGTGCAGTGTACGATATTTCGTTGAAATTCATGAACTACAAACTGAATTAGGCGTGTTTGAAACAAGGGTGCCACTAATTTTGGGACACGGCGTATAACGTACAAAGAAACAAACAAACGCATAGTGGCAACAAAGAATAAACTCCTACGTAATAAATACTTATAATTATGTCACTTCAATGTCCAATCGCGAAAAGAACCCATTTAACATTTAACTCGACAACTCTTAATCTCCTCCTCCCGGCATTCGGCCGTCCCTTACTGATCAATTCCAATATCATACCTTTTTTCGTCTTCGAGTGGCATTATATATTATTTGTAGGCCTATCAGCTATAAATTACCAGAAACCCATCTAGCCATAATAAATACTAAATGCAATAGAACATGGCCGCTTTTCACTTTTACAACTGTCCGACTGTTCGATCCATGTGTGTTCGATTTCTTATGCACTGCTTCGTATAATACCGGGGCCTATAAGTTCGGAGTGGCTCGGCGTCATAACACCGGCGCGTGGTGTAACTGTGCTGAGCCGAACATGATGGCGCGCGCCATCTCGCCGAAAGTCGAGTTCCACGTCTTGATGTTCTCATCGTCCGGTTCGACGCCGTGAAAGTACGGACTGCGGTCCTTCCACAGCCGGTACCACAGATGCACGGCGTAGTTGCGCCGCCAGTTGAACCGTCTCGAGCCCCAAATCAGTTCCAACTCTTCGAAGTTGGGACGATTGATGCGGTCCTCGTCCATGTGCACCAGCTTTGGAAAACGACGCGCCAGGTTGAACGGTACCTGCATCAGTACAGCAACCAGAGAGTCGAAGGTCAGACAAACGTTTTGTGGCATTGTTCATACTCAACTGTAACTGTCGTCATCAGCACCATGACAACTGCTCTGTGGGGTGCCGCGGTCATTAACGCCAAGTCAACGGACGATGTCTGTATGACCGCTGTGTCTGTTGTGGCATCAACAATTAGTCACAGTGACCAGTCGTAACTGATACAAGAAATTCGAGCAAAGCTCACGAGACGCGCGACAGCCTTAGCAATTCCTATTTGCAGGTTGTCTTGATCTATCTATATCCATTTCGACGCAATTCACTTTTGAAATCTACGCAGCAGCCACAAATTGCAAAAAAACACTAAAACCCCTATTTTAAATGTTTAAGGTCATTTAAGGTCATCGATGTTCACGCCAACAAAAAGCTTGTCACCATTGCTTGTTATGATAAGCCGCATGTCTTTGCCCATCTGCAACCGTTTTCACGCTACACGAGACAATAACGGCAAAATAACCACTTTTAGAGGAGTTAGTCATATTTGACGCCCGTCTACACCGGCCTCTTTGAATCTAAGGGGTCGGGACTTAAATTGCTGAAATCTACGTTTAATGCTAAAAATTTTATATGCAGGTTGTCTTGGTCTCCTCCAACCATTTTGTCGTAATTTTACTGTTGAAATGTGCGCTACAGCCAAAAATTGCGAAAAAAATTAACCAAAACCTCTACTTATTTGTTTAACATCAAAAATCTAAATTCGGTAAGACACCAAAAACCTTTAAAAATTACATATTTTTTGCGTAATTGCGGCTTATGCAGTAAGCTTTATTGCTGATGCCTGAAACTGGACGGAGAGCCGCTTATTATGTCGACACTCGCCGCTAACATCTTTATTATTGTATCATAATTGTGTTCATTGCTATCACTGAGCAACGACGTGCACCTGTCCGGTGTTGTAAGCCCATTCTTCAATCCTGTAATCATCTATGTACGAGTTGATCCAGAGCAGCAGGAAAGGTGAATGCTGAGAGCAGATAATGACGCTACCACAAGCCTTCGTCTCCTGCTCGCGACCGATCGTGCACGAAAACTGTCGTCGCAGCTCGTCGAACGGTCGCGTTACCAACACGTCCAGGTCCAGATATATTCCGCCGTACTCCATCAGTACCTGTAGCATCAAGTTGAGTAAGTGGTAGTTTACTGCTTACTGCACATAATATCAAACCGTAAACGTACATGGACAATAAAATTTTTACCACAAAGTTACAATGTTATCCGCCCATCGGCGAAAAAAACACCTCAAACCGTCAAACGAACGTGTATAAAAAGTATGAATAGCGGTAGCCGGTGCAACGCACAGTTTTTGTGACAATTCACCATGTTGCTTCGTCATTAGGAGTACTACTAAGTTTCGTCCACCTCAGGGTGCACGTAAGCCTAATTACAGCATGTCCATCTGTAATGTGCACATTATATCTCATACTCTCTAGCCATTCCGGCTAAACTTCAATTATCTAGTGGCGTTAATGCGAGCATCGTCTTTTTGAAACGTGAGCTTGGCTTCCATTAATACATAGTTAAAAGCAGCATCATATATTTTTCTTATCAATTGGCGGTAGCTAATATACAGAGGCAAATGAATGGTCTGTACTCTCAGCTTATGCATTTAATACTTATACAATAATTCCGAGAGTAAAAGTTGTAGACAAAATTTTGTAAAAGTGTTTATAAGATTTATAGAAGCGTATGTACATATGCTGCGTATAAATATTAACTAGCGATTCCACTTTTGACATAACTTCGACGCGACTGTGACAGTGTCCTCGTTCCGGATACAGAGTTTTGCTTCTTTTTCGATGCGTTGTCATAATGTGAAATGATTCCACTTTAGTATCATTATATTTTTCCGTGTCAGCATTAGGCGACTTTGTGCTAAACCTAATCGTTTATTTTGTGCCAAACTTTTTCCGTAATTTTTTTTACTGTGCAAAATGTATCGTCACTTCATTCATACGCATTACGCATCCATTACAGGCCTACCTGAAACATCTGTTTAGGCATCAAGCTAACTGACAGTTGAAATACAAAAGAAGCCATGTAGGCATTTCAAGAGCGTAAGAAATATTCATGCATGCTTAAGCCTATGGCCTACTTTGACTCTGTCGACATTTGAATGAGAAGTATAGTAGAAAGGTTCTTTGATCTTCTCGCCAAACAACGTAGTCGGCGGCTGCCGGTAATTCATCTGTAAAACGGCACGCAGAACTCCGTTTCATTTTCAACATACCATTTCATACATGCTAAGAAAGGCCGATTTTTGGCATTTAATGACACGGTGATTTTAACAATGACTTTTTTACAAGGGACTTTTATTTAGGGGTCAGAGTTTTTTGATTTTCGGTACAAAATGACGGACTCTTTCGCAAAGTTTAGGAACCGGTTGTTGGAGTTGATTTTATAGGCTACTTGAAACATTGTCTCAGATTCCCAAATTGCAAATTTGCTCAAAGGTTTGGTCTTAGTCTTGTTAAAAAGTTTCAACACCGCAGTTCATTCGCATAACCATCATTACCTGTGCTGAAAACTTGCTAGCGAAACTGGCAAAAGTTTGCTAAAAACTTTGCTAAAGGTACTTTTTCACTCTGCGCGTCAACGCATGTTGCATATTTATGAACCAACTAATCTGACGTTTGAAAGTGTCGAGACTCAGTCGTGACCCAGAACTGACAGGCAGCGAATTCCAAGTCACCGGGCGGACAGCAAAGCGTCGACGACCAAAACTGTTCAAACGATCTCAATCGACTGTTCAATCAAGCCTTAATCCAAGCGTTACCTTAACCTAGAAGAGCAGATACATAACAACCGGACGTCTCGTCACAGATTTTATTTTGAGGAGTTTGGTTAGGACACTTTGAATAGTTGGCTCATGAATATGCAACACGCGTTGACGCGCGCAGTGAGAAAGCACCTTAAGAATTACGTACAGTTGTGTCCGGCACTGGAGGGAGGAATAAGGTCAAAGTAGTACACAGATAAAATGAACAGAATTGAACAGAGACTTATAATTGTGCCGCCATCGTCACGTACGAATTTTATCACGAAATCGCGAAGTGTAAACCGTGGCTTGATTTCCGCTGAGGCATCACCGGGTATTATTAACGTTGGAGACATTCAAAAAACCGTCTTAAAAGTGCTTTCGTTTTTCTAGGAATAATTTACCTAATATTTTGGGCATGGTGGGGAGCGTAAAATTACAGAACACATAAGATTATTAACGAGTCTGCAGGTTCTGGCCTAACTCGGACCTTGAGCGAGGGGAGTCGGAGGACGCGCTGCCAGTACGGACCGATCGGCGGAATGTTGGTGTGGAAGTAAATGACGTCCGGTTTGAGTATTTTGAAGGCGCTCATTACACTGAGCATGTGTTGGAAATGCAGAGGCCTCGGCTCCGTGTTGTACCTGCATACAGTTACGCACACACGGTACACGCACATCAGCTCGGCTTTGTTTTTCAATAATTGCGAGCGAGCGACAGTTGAGTCGGTAGGCCTATCAAAAAGCAAACTCTTGCGAATCTATCCGGCAGAACTTACGCAGGCAAACCAGCAGCATCGCTGATTCAAAGCACAATCGTGTTCGTCGCTGTCCGAATAACTGCTCATCTAATGACGCATTTTGTTCAGTCTCTCAGATTCAGCTGGACTAAGCTGGTAGTAGTATATCAACTTGTACTAGCTCTGTTTTTACGGTCAAAAGGCTTACTTTTGCTAGATATTGACAATGACATCCAAATATGCTAAGCGCATTACTGATGTTTGACTATCCGCTGTCAGTTTGCACTTTACTTTATACTTACTTATTTCATTGTCAGTGTATCGACACAGAACGAGCATTCAAAAAATTTTCAGGCGTTATTTGCGCTAAATAATTAATTAGCCTAATTATTTTATGTATTTATTTAGCGTTGCATTTGGCCGCGCAAGAAAGCGAGAAGGGGAGAGACCAGAGATGTGCGGATCCTGAAATTTTTGAGTCCGCGTTAGTCCGCAGATTTTGACCAAGGATCCGCTGTCAGTCCGCGTTCGCACTGAATAGGCCTGCCTCTAGTCATTAATACGTAAGGTAGGCCACTACCCGTCTAGGCTTAGAGCAGATTACAATTTACCGGTACCAGTGCTACAATGCTGCTTACGTCTCAACAGACCCCACTTATATATCTGTTTTTTTTTGTCACAAAACAGGATCCGCGCCAGTTCGCGTCCGTAAATTTCGTCACGGAACAAGATCCGCGTCCATCCGCGTCCGCAAAAAATCCTGCGGATCTGGATCCGGGGACTGACGCGTCCGCAGTCCGCACATCTCTGGGAGGGACATCAGTTCAAAAGTGAACGTAAAGTATACCAGATGTAGTGCACGATGTTGGGCACGAGATACTCAGACGTCGTCGAGGCGTCTGGTGTCATGTGACCTGACAACTGAGTGATGACGTCATCGACGACGTCAGAGTGTTCATCTTCATTATCGTCATCCTCAGCAGCAGCAGCAGTAGCAGACAGGTGAATCAGACAGACACGGAAGATTCCCAGTGAGCAGAAAACGAGGTTCAGTGCCAGACTCAGACGAAACGCCATGTTCACCTGCAGCCGCAGAAAACACGTACCTTTCAATCACTATAGGCCTACTACCAGAGCCGCTAAAATATACATGTATATATAGGGCCTACAGACACGCACATATAGGCTACACAAAGTTTGCAAAGTTTGCAGCACGCACACTAAAATATGTCAAATTGACAGCATCCGATCGAGGCGAATGCAGAGTATTGCATACATTGGTGGCACTTGACGGGGACTGAAAAGGAGGGGCAAAATAAAATGTTTTGAGACGGCTTAAAATGTGTGTACAGACAACTAGTTTCGACTTACGACTTTCGCGCGCGGTCAAATAATAATAGTCCCGGCCAAAAATCCACTGGACAAAAGGCCACCGGACATCAGGTCACCGGACCAAAAAACGCCAGTCCTATGTCATATAAAAACAACATTTTAAAAAAGTATCATACTTAGTGAAAATATTAAACATAAATTAGCTCAACAAATAACTGAACTACAAACCTATTATATAATTTTGTTGAATACGTTTGGTAAATAAGTGGCCTTTTGTCCGGTGGCTTTTTGTACCGGTGGCTTTTTGTCCAGTGGCCTTTTGTCCGTACACCATACTTACCGCAGTCATGCTGCAGTGACGTCTCATTTCCACGACTACATCGAATGCTGCTGGAACTGTTTCTGCAGCCGGTGTTTCGTCTAAATAAACAGATACATTAGTGCCATTTATAAAATTTAGCTTCTTGTATATACGTTTTCGAAATTACTGTTTTAATTCGATGTTGATGTAAATTATAGTAGCTACTATACTAGGGCCTATAATGTGATGTATCTATTCACTGGGGATAAAGTAAAGCAGTAAAAACTACATAGAAAAATCTGACGGACTGCAGGCAGTTTATTAGATTGCATTTCGACCGATAAATAAAATCACTGAAAACGTACCTATTTAAAAAAATCATAAACACAACCTCCAAAATCAGTGAAAGCAAGTTTTTTATTTATACCCATGTGTGCAAAAAATCGCGCACGGCCTTACCACTGTTGGACAGAACGTCTAACGTCTAAGCCTAACGTTGCAATTATAACTATAGACCTAGCCTACTGCTAAAAGCTTGATGAGCAATGCCAGCGAAGCGATCGCAGTTTCTAGTGATTATTACTTTCTGTAGCGTGTACAAATCCGTACATTCGTAGACTGAGCAGGCATGACAACAACAAAGTAGCATGCTAGAACGATTCTGCAAGCCAGTAAACTCCTGAACGACCGAGCGCCTATAGCACGTTAGCTTGTAGCCTCTGCTAATTATCAGAGCGTGACGACCACTGCATGCATCTCTGTATGGCGATACCAGCAGTAGCGAAAAAGTCCAGAAAAAAGACGAAACAGCCGCTGCTCGATCAACTGTCAATAATAGTCGCGGTTATTTGTGAAACACAACATTTTTGGCAAATGTTTTAGACGTTGTCGATTAGGCCTACATGTGAACTAAAATTACCTAGCCTAGGTAAAATTTCATATAGGCCTCCATAGGCTTAAAATTCGCAAATTATACGAGCGTATTTGCTAAACTTTTTATTTTACCTATTTCATGGCGTAAGTTACTAGGAAAGGAAAGGTCTACGTTTTTAAATCTCTTGCCACGGTGTTTACAGACTTTGTTATAACCGCGCATATAATCTCTCACTCAGTCAAGCGTACTGACTGAAACGTGCCTCTCGTCTGTGTCGCGTCGCACGTAGCCTACGTCTGTCCCAGGCAGAACACACCGTCGATTGCATTGCAGACTTGCGATCACAAAAAAACGTTTTAAAGCGATCTAGGCCCTAGAGTTTGCTGTTTATGCCTCGTCACAACTGTCACACTCACATTGCTTTCGACTTTAGCTTGTAAACGTGTGTACTGTTTAAGCCTAACATACATAGGCCATTATAAATTTATATTTTAATCGTCGTCACTCGTAAACATACCAGTAAGCCTACATCGTTTTTATTTCGTCAAAATATAGGCTTATAAACCGAATTTACTCAAATCGACAATTTGCGACAAACAAGTGAGGCGCTTGCCGTACTGCCAACCGTTGGCAGCGAATTAGTTAAAATTTAATCCATACCGGTAGGCTTAATCGGTAAACCTATTAAACTTCAGTTTCTGCAAGATAATTAGTGAAGAGTCGCTAGGCTCGTGTTTTTGGCGCTATATGAAGAAAAGCATTAGCCTGGACATCTCCTTGGGTGCCTATGGGGGCCTGAGGCGCATCTGATTAGGACTGGACCCGAGCCACGTGCTTCTTCCTAGTCTCGTTGCGCGTGAGAATCTAAAACTCCGTAGTTAACTTCTAGGCCAGGCCTGCAATAGATCCTCGCCCGCCGTCGATAAAGAGAATATCCTAAAATTGCATAAAAGAAAATACCCCCAAAAACCAACCCGTAGGGGAAGAAGAAAACAAACTGATGACCCTATGAAATGAGAACTAATTGGGACAGGGGAAATTACAGAGTGTACCCGGCGCTTGGTTCGTTGACTCCAGCAGCAGAAACAGACACAGCACGCCACAGCAAAACAGAGAGCACACGCGACACCGCTCAAAGACGATCAGGTCGTTTATTGCGCAACAACGCAACGTTACGGTATCAGATCACACCAGAGCAGAATCGCGCCGGCGCCGTAGAGATGCAGTACAGTACACCATGCAGAGCCGTCAGCAAGGACGAAGAACTGAAGAGAGCTGAAGAAGAACGAGCGGCAGTACGTCCAGCCGGACTCGAAAAACTGAAGAAAAGCTGAAGAAAAGAGAGAGAAAGGCGTGGCCCTGGTTCATATATACGGTTAGGGGAGAGAACGGGGGAAGACAAAGTGGGGGTGAGTGGGGTGTGTGTGTGCTAGACAGAAGAGAGGCGCAGGAGATAAGTAGGGGAATCAGAAAGAAGATCTCTATAGAAAACATAGAAAACATGATATGGATTGGGTACGTTACAAAATAGCTCATAATATAATAAGTTTCAGAGAAATTTTAGAAGTATTAAAGGGGGTCCACTTGACAAAAGAATGTTTGGGGGAATGTTTTTATAAAGGATACAGGAGGGGGAGTAAACTATACCGTAACAAAGCCAGAGGGGGTTAAGTTGGGTTACGGCTAAACCTCAAACACATGTTACATTAGTGAAAACGTAATGATCATGCCGATAGCGTTTTTGTAAAGTTTCTTAATAAAGGATCGACAAACAAAAGATAAAACCTGTATTAGTTGCGTCAAAAGAGTGCGCAAGGGCCTGCGTTGCAACGGTTTATGCTTTGCATTCGTTGCTTTGGATGGAAACTGGGCTTAAAGAATTGTTTTATTTCCGATAATAAATATTCATTGCTGTTGTAAACGTGTAAAATAATTTTTTTGTATGATTTTCACCAAGTTTTTGTGTGATTTTTGTATGCAGTGGATCAGTTTAACTCAAGAGGCGCATAGTTTGTACAAGCGGTGTTGCTGTCAGAATGTCATTATGTTGTAGTGCTTTATAGTACCTTTATAGTCCTATTGACTGAGGAAATGGGCGTGGTCTTCGTTTCATAGCACGTAGTTTTGTTCCTGCATATCTCGTTTTATAAGTTGGACACTGAACGGAGTTCGGCATGTTTCAGCGTCTGATAATTCGAGTTTGCTTCAAGTGGTCGTCGTGGATATTGATCGGTTTTCTTCTGTTCTACATCTACGTCATCGCTCTGTACTTTCTGTATTCAAACCAGAACCGTGTGGACAAGTACGACTACGAATATGAGCTCGATGAGCATCCAGTTCATGATCATTTGATTGACAGTGACAGGCAGCTGCCTGAAGGCTTCAAGACATGGGCACAGGTAACTAGCAATATGTCGGAATGTGCAGAGGGAACAGTGGCATTAAATACCGCAAAATACGGAACACTTTTCAGTAGTTTTTGGTACCAAATACTTAACTGTAACCCTAATCCTAACTCAGTACTACTAAAAACTTTAGTTGTAGTAGTTTTTGGTTGTTTTTGATAATTTGTGTTAAATAATTTCACAGCAGTATGCAGTTGGGACATGCCGGAGCTCTAACAAGTGATTTGTACTGCTGCGTAGTCAGAGACCATCAGATTAAAGTACGCATGTAGTTACTTGTACATTCAGATGACCTGTAAACTTTATTTCAATTGATCAGCAAAATTGGTCTTTTTTCCAAGACCAAGACTTTCATTTTTCATGCAGCATCAAGTGGTTCATCATATTAATGTACTCAGTGTCTGTACTGTACTGTGTTGTACTTTGTTAATTGCGTTATCTGCTGTTTGATGGTTTTTCTGTCAGGTAATGGAATATCGACGTGTAAGGTATAAGAAGGCACTTGCACGTTCTCCTCTCATTGAGGGCCCAGGTGAAGATGGTGCACCAGTTCAGTTGACTGCAGAAGAACAAGCAGAAGCAGACAAACTGTTTGCAAAAGAAACTTTTAATGTCGTAGCCAGCAACAAAGTTGCTTTGGATCGACGCATCCGTGACAATCGGCATCCTGAGTACGATAATGTTAACTCTAAATATGATCTGCTTGTCTTGAATGTGAAGGGCTTAGGATAATTTCAGGTGTTATGTGTGAACCGTCTGCAGTGGATACAAGTTGTACACATTTTGTTTGTCAGTTAATGTCTTTGATAATTTGGATCGTGTGGTAAATAAAGACTGCTTTCAATTGATTATTGGTATTTACCCTATTACTTTTTATTTTTCGCATTTCACATGTTGCTCATAGATGCAAAGTTTGCTTCCTTGATAATGTGAGTATTGCTTTTATTAATTTGGTATACATTTTGTATACGGATAATAGGAGTACCGTATTTTCTCCATTAATTCACATGGCTAAAATAAATAAATTTATAAACGAATTATTAGAAGTAAAAAAATAATTACTGAGAAGGCTGTTCAAATTATTTAACTTGAATGCTGCGAACGTGAATGATGTGCTCTAGTGGTGTGTGGCCAGTACAACTGCAACCAGCAGGCTTACTGCCCCCTTTGATTGGCTTTTGATCGTCGTGCGAGGGGGCACAGCTAGTGTAAGCATGCATCATTGGGAATGGGGCTGGGGCGGACCGGTTAGCACCAGAGATGTGCAGATTATGGATGCAGATCTGCAGGTTTCTGGCAACTGATCATAGGTAGACAAAATTTACAGATGCAGAATCATGTTCCATGACGAGTGTAGTTTGTCTAATAACTGCTAACAGACTTTGGAAAGCATGTTTAATTACTGTCTTGTTTAGCAAAATGCACCAACATGCCCTTTACTGCTGTTACTTTGTTTCGTAATATTGTAATCTGCTATAAGCCTAGTGGCCTTCCTTACAGAATAGGCCTATTCAGTGCCGATGCGGACTGACAGTGGATCCAATATTTTGCTCCTGTTGCATACGCGGACGTGCATTTTTGGTCAAAATTGCGGATTGATGTAGACTCAAAATTTTGGGATCTGCACATCTCTGGTCAGCACTGCTGCTGCAGCTAACATGAAAGCACGCCGGGCGGGCAACTGTATGCAGGCATCTCTGCTTGCTGTGTATGTCCTGGGACTGTCGCCCCCTTCTTCCCTACCATACAGCATGACAGATGGCATTATGCCTGTGTTAATTGGTATAATGTATGCACCGGGAAACAAACAACACACAGCCATTGTTCACGATAAACAAGCCTTATGGTTTATTTGACCCGACATGATCAATTTATTAGAGCCAGGTGTTCGAATTAATAGGAGTAAAATATATAATTATTTTTCCTTAAAATTTAGGTGTTCAAATTATTAGAGTGTTCAAATTAATGGAGGAAATACGGTATTTTGTGTTATTTTGTTTTATCTAAGTGAAATGTGTTGGCATCCAAGTTGCTTATGCCACACTCATTGATTGACTGACAGATTAGTGGGTGTTTGTATGATATCAGTTGCTTGGCAGTGAAGTATCGTGAGGAGTTGCCAACTGCCAGTGTCGTGATTGTTTTCTGCAACGAAGCACCGTCACCAATCTTGCGGACAATCCACAGTGTCATCAACCGGACGCCACCGCAGTATCTGTATGAAGTAGTACTACTAGATGATGCCAGTGATCGACGTAAATTGTTTTTGTTTTTACACACATACAACCATGATTGTAGTTGGCAGTTGTTTAATTTCTAGTGCAGTTTGATTTGCAGAATAATTTACCTGGCTGGTTGTGTTATTATACTGTTGCAGTTTTTTGATGTTGGTGAAAATAATCTTCTTTCTGTTGCTTTTCAATTAAGAAAAGTCATACATGGGAAGCAGGAAGCTGTTGTTTTGTGCTTGTGCAGCAGAAAAGATGCACAAACTGTTTCCACAATGTCTGTGTTGTGCAAACAGTTTGTGTATGTTTTCTGTTGTAGGTCTGCCTGGATTGGGATAAAGAAAATGATGAAGGTTATTCGAAAGTCGACAGTATGTTTGCAGTCAGCAGTTTTTGGATGTATTTGTCATTATTCATTCGACAGTGATTCATTTTGCTGCACTGTTTTGATATTTACTGGTGTTTATGGTGTCCTTTGATAGCTGTAGCAATGTAGCATTCATTCATCATGTTGTGCTTGCAGCTGATGTGGGGTCTGAGCTGGAGGAGACAATAAAGAAGACATGGCCGGACAACATTGTGAAGTTAGTGAGATCAACTGAGCGTCTGGGTTTGATTCGTGCTCGGCTTGCTGGCGCTGATGCTGCATCTGGAGATGTCCTTGTGTTTCTAGATGCGCACTGTGAAGTCAATGTCGCTTGGTATTTGCTGTTTAGTATTAATAATTTGTATTTCTGTCACTTGTTAAAATGTTTTTTAGTGCTGTGATGCTGTAAATTGTATGATAGAAAGGACATTCAGACTGGAAAAGTTTTCTTTAATTATTTAAAAAAGTTTTTTATGCAGTAAAACTGGAAAATTAACCATTTGAACAAGAATGGAAGTCTGCATTAATCTGTTGGTATTCAAGTAGTTTTTCTGAGTTTTTTTGACAGATACATTGTACTAGTGGTGATCATGCTGTACTAGTGAGTATATTAGTCTAATTTGGGTGAATACTAACAGTTTGTGGCAACACTGCGACCTGTTCAGGTTGGAGCCAATCCTCGACCGCATTGCGACTGATCGTAGTATTGTGATATGTCCGATGATCGATGCAATCAACGACAAGACGTTGGAGTTCTCCCGGCAGGGCGGTCTTGCTGTCGGTGGGTTTACGTGGAGTCTGCATTTCACGTGGCGGTCGTTGTCTGAGCGAGAACGGAAACATCGCAAAAGCGAAGCAGATCCGGCCAGGTATGTTCTACTGTGCTTATTTGTCTAGACCGCCATTGGCTGTCATTGTCAGATAGCCACAGAGACTGGTTTCTGCATGGTATTTGAAGAGAAACATTGTTATCTGTTGAGTGCAGCAAAGTCAGCAGAGACAATGATGAGATGTCAGAATTTTCTCAATAGATGTTGCTGAACTTTCCGAATGATTATTCCAGCACATTTGTTTGGTTGAGATGTTGGTTCTTAGCATCTGCTTTTATCTGCAGTTTCATCTGTTGAAATGTACGTATTATTACTTGGTAACTCACGGAAGACACTTGTATCTTTGGTGTCAGATGTAGTGGTAATATGTTTTGTCCACTTTTACACTTCATGCATGCTATTAAAGCTGTTGGACAGAATGACATTTGGCAAGGATACACATAAGGCACCAAGTAACATTGTGCTAGATGGCTCCCAGTTTCCAATGGAACGGGATATTTGAGGGTTTATACTTCCAGTCGGAATTTTCATTGCAGGTTGTGGCCAAAATAACCTAGTGACAGATGATTTCGGCAGTCTTTTTTCTTTACATCAGTATTGTCGTCAACATCTCTTGTATGCCTGTATAGAGCACATCTAATGAAGTATCAGTGCACGTGCTGCAGACTTGGAAGTCATAGCTGACATGATATTATATTCACATGATGTGGCAGTTAGTGATGCTTATGCCTGTGTGCTGTGTGGCAGGTCGCCGACGATGGCTGGAGGTCTGTTTGCTGCAGACCGCAAATACTTCTATGAGATTGGTGCTTATGACAAGGGCATGTCAGTCTGGGGTGGAGAGAACCTTGAGATATCATTCCGGGTATGCATTGCACAGTGTTGTATTACCACAAATAAGCAGTTAGCATGGAACTGTGTCTCATTAATGAGCAGTATTCTTACAGTTGAATTTAGGTTGGTACAAGCTCCAAGGTGCTTAAGTGGAGAAAATAATTGGTGCTGTCGAGACATTTAATTTTTTGATGGAGTCAACACATGCATTAATATTTCAAAGTCACAGCATATCCTTTTCAAAAAAGTCGACAAATTGTGTCACGTGGTTATGCACATGAATTAGGTGACACTGTAACCAGTCCACATAATGATGTTTAAGACGCATTTCCCTTCTGAATTTACCCAGTCTTAAGCTTATCGTAAGTAAGTAAGTAAGTTTGTATAGTTCCATAATTCACGTAATATAACAGTAATTATTGTGCACATTGTTAATATGATCATTAAGTCTGAAGTTTGTGATAGTTGAATAAAATACATGTGTAGTTTACTTTTTGACTACGCATTGTTCAGTTTCGCATGATGCAGTGGCTGGCATTTGGTTAGCATTGGGTGTGTTTTGTGATGCAGACATGGATGTGTGGTGGATCTCTGGAATTTCTTCCCTGCTCTCGAGTTGGTCATATATTTCGTGCTGCTCATCCATACACATTCCCTTGTGAGTTGTTTCGTTGAATTTGTGCTGAATACAGATCAGCTGCATAAGCAACTTAAAAAGCTCAAGACATAAGAACAGAAAACAGCACATTAAATGCCAGTAGTGTAACTGTAATCAATAGTAAGCCAAATAAAAAATATCTTATATTAAAGGAATTTGAAAAAAATGAATAACTCATCAAAACCTTTTTGGCATTGCTGAACAGAACAGTGCAAGATGAAATCTGATCTATAGTAGTTAGGAAGCAGAATAAAAGATCTCGGAATTGAAAATGGTTGACTGTGCACTTTGGCCTTAGTTGGAATTAACCATTTACTGAATTAATCTGTTTTCGTTGTTACCAGTAATTTCTCTGAATGTGTTTTTGTGATCATCGCTGCTGCAAATGAACATTTTTAATCATGAAGTTTATGTGTTATGGTCCACTATTGTGCAGTGTGAGTTTATTCCTCTTTTTTGTGTTTTTGTTCTGAATTATCTAAAAAATGTAATGCTGCAGCCAAAGATTCGCATGGCATCAACTCAAAACGCCTCGCAGAAGTCTGGATGGATGAGTACAAGCGGCTTTATTACATTCATCGTTCGGATTTATTGGTATGCTGCATTGCTGATTAGTGTTTGTTAATATACAGTAAAGAGATTTGATGTTTATGTTGTCTGTTGTTTAGTAATAGTTAGTTCAGTGTAATTTAGATGTAAGACTGCATCACTAGCAAAAATCTACTTGTTTACAAGATTTGGTGCAAATTAAGGGACATTTTCTATGCTGAATTTCAGCCCAGCAATTCTGAGCATTCTGATAACAAAGAGACTATATATCTCCGCTGAATATTGTTAAATGTCTTAGTGACCTTTATTGCAGGTTATCAGTGTGTAAGCTTTGATGTCAGGATATCATAATTTATAACTGTAAGGATTTCACGCCTAGGCATAGGAGCCTAGTCATTATGCCTCCACTAACATGTAGTGTGGCCTGAGGCATTATGTTTTCGGAGTGTTCGTGCGTGGGTCTGTGAATGCATGAGTCCAGAACAAACATTGTTATCATGATATCTTGGGTATTTGTTGACAGAATTTGGCCAAACTTTCACCACTAAGGGACTTTGGGGCAAGGATGAATGCATCAAATTTTGGGGGTCAAAGTTCAAGGCTCAAGGTCACAGTGGTGTCAGATATGTTGGCGGAGGCATAATAATCGACGGAGTCGTAACAACAGTCCAGTTTTATTTCTGTTTGCTGTACAGAGTGGGCCAAAAAAAGTAAGCTATTGTACTTTTTCCTTATCTTCGCTAAATATTGACCAATTTTCACAATTTTTTTCACCAGTGGACTCTGTAAGAAATTTGCTACTCAGTGGCATGCACACCACACTTATTATGTCACTACACTACCTTGTAAAATTTAAATATCCAAAAATGTACAATATCTACAGATTGGCACGAGGC
>Ga0209671_1001062_pt1 | contig 21643 bp, 15 predicted proteins | sample WorMetHERISLAND2_2_FD_187401 | JGI IMG/M metagenome (GOLD analysis project Ga0209671, IMG submission 187401) | Marine gutless worms symbiont microbial communities from Max Planck institute for Marine Microbiology, Germany - Olavius geniculatus... | ecosystem: Host-associated > Annelida >... | reverse complement strand
AGTGCAATCTATCAAGGCACATTGTGTTTATTAATGATTGTGTGCCGTATTGCAATGGCCATTAGTAGGGCTGACAGTTTAGTTTAGTTTAGTTATTTAGTTACATTATGAAGCTGACGATTGTAGTGATTATCGGTTATTTCTCAATTTTGGTTATTTGTCAATTTCTATAAAATTCTGTAAAATTTCTCGGAAAAGGGCAAATTTCGTGGCTCGGCTCGAAATTCCGCGACCCGAGGAAAACTGTGGGTCATAGTGATATGTAGTTTACCGATATGCAGCAGCAGTTTTTTTCGTTGACACCGATGACCGAATCTGTAGAAACCGCTCAAGAGTTGAGTTTAGTTTACTCACCAATTTGATAGATTTAACGTAAAAACTGTTGTGTGAAACCCAAATGTGGCTCAACTGAAACTGAGGCTACAGAGTTCCTGAAAAGTTACAGAATATTCTTTTTCAGCAGGAGTACCATAGTGTGTTGAACTTCTGGCAATGGTTGTGCTGACGTGCAGTGGAGAGGAGTGTCGGGATGTTGCAGGTAAATCCTGGGGAATTTTACACGTCATTTCAGAGACTGGATAGTGGTCACCATGAATCTGCCGTAGGGTTGTCACCATTAGTGATGTGCTGTTTGTCAGATTTTAGCAATGCATTTATCAGCTTGGTTTGCGAGTTGTTTGATATCTATGATGTGTGTCATAGGATGGTCGTTGGTTGTCGAAACGTCGTCGTAACCAGCAGATGACTTCGTGGTCATTTGTTCTCAACTTCTGGTGTATGAACCCTGCCGTCGTAAGTTTTCCTACTTTTTGTTGTTTGTCGAACTGTAATCTTTTTCTTAGTGCAAATGTAATTCTCTGAACTGCAGCAATTAACAACCAGTTACATATTTAATTACTAAAATACTTGAATGGTTGACAAAATTTGATCTTTAAAATCTGTTAATAAAGACAGTTGGTGGCGTAGCATAGTGGTTAGAATGTCGCTTATGGCCGGCGGACTTTCCTTATCCTGCGCTAGACTGATGGATGGCTGCTTGACCACTTTGTGAGTACGGCATCTGCTATCAGTCAACCAACAAGGCCAACTCAGCCTGCCATCCCTCTGGGGTCGGCTAAATGAGTAGTAACCCATTATATGGGTTACTGAAGGTGGGGACCTTTGTACAGCTGACTGGGCTGCCTGGCCGGCCAGTGCGCCAGCCTGTGTTTGCAGGCATTAGAGGTGTACGTCGTACACGACGATGCGCTATACAAATTGACAACCTTTATCTTTACCTTTACATCGGAAAATTGATGAAGTGACATTGTGACATGCATTTGAAGTCATCGCAGGTGTCTCTATTTTCAGAAAAAAAGTGAATGTGTATCTACATGACTGCATCGAAAAACACTCAATGCATCGGTGACCACTTGTAGCTGAATATTGTTTGCTAATTATTGTTCTTAACTTTTGGTTTTAGTTAATGGTTAATTAATTTTTATTTTTTTGTATATTTAACGATTTAAAAAATTAAATCGTTGAACTTGACAGCTATACCATTTCTGTGATTTTCTGTTGCTGTCATGCTGTTACAGGTTCAGATTGAAGTGTTTGACTCCTTGTTGTTGTATTTACTTTCTTTGTCAGTGATATGAAATGGTTTCCTGGCTTGTTATAGAGACTCTAGAAAGAGCTCAGTGTATGTAAGAGGGCCATCCCAAAAGTTTTCCGCCTCGACATATTTGACAGCAATATTTTCCACAATTTATACATCACTTAAATGTACATCCTTTATGAACTCTAACTCAGATGTGACGTCGTTGTAATTTATGACATCACAGAACATTAAATAAAACTGATTTCTAGCATCAACGAACAAGGCTTGAGTCATTCATCATCATGTATAGCGGAAACCATCATTGACATATTTCAGATTTCAAAACAGATAATAGTCACTGGGGGTAAGGGCGTTGCTGTATGCATGGTGGTCTTGGTGTAGAAAGTCATAGTTATGAACAGCCAGCTGGGTAATTCTAGACTTTGGACTGGACTGCAGTGCTGAAATTTGGGGAAATTGTGCAGGGTTTGCTTCTGGGCCCCTTCCAGCCCCCCTGCCCATCAGTGCCCATGTAACTAGTCACAAATTCTGATTGGCCTTTCATTAACACAACTGATATAATTAACAGTTAAATTTTTAATGAAATTTTTCTGATACCATCAGAATTGGCATTGCGTCGTATTTTGGCTAAAGTGCTTTGATTTCCGAGTACCACAGACCCAAATGAGAAGTTCATAAACGTACATGTCAGGACTTTCGTAAAATCAGATGCCAGGGAGACCCACTTTGGTAAATCCAGCTACAGACTGAAAAATTGTCATGCAGTAGTGAGCCTAATTCTATGGTGTTTGCGTTAGCACTTTAAATTGTTTTGATTTAAGGCTATATGACGTCATAAATTACAGCGATTTCATATCAGCAACCGACTCATTATAGTTCGTAAAGAATGTACATTTCACTGGTGTATAGATTGTAGAAAATTTTATTGTCTAATGTGTCGAGACTGGAAACTTTTGAGATGACCCTCGTATTGATAATGATGATGTTGACCATGGTGATAATGTTGCTACTTTACCTTGTAAACTGCTCTGCAGGCATTCAGTGACATGAATAATGGTGTGAGGTCGGTGATATTAACGAGTGGAACTCTGGCACCGATGACTTCGTTTGCATCAGAGCTTGGCATTCCGTTTCCTATCCAACTGGAGGCTAATCACATTATTACGACTTCACAGGCAAGCCACTGCCTCTGCAGTCGCTTCATTAATTTTTTTTCTTTGTTGGTATACGTCAGTGACAAAAGCTGTTTGGTAACATAAACATAAAGTCCTTCCTGAGCCTTACGGCTCATAGGGCGGTGCCGATCTCCATTTCCTAAGGCCGTCTGCCAGACACCTGTTTTTACACTGCGAGACCACAGATACGGGGCCAGTGTATTGCACGGCGTGCCTGTTTGCGTCCTAGCGGTGAAGCCGGTACTAAATTATACTGCTTGGTGACAGAGGCACATGTGTGTGAACAACTTGCCTAAGGTCGTTATCCAGCAGTGTCCTGGTGTGGAGTTGAACCTGCACCTCTGAGTTACCTCAGGATTACAAGTCCGACACGATACTGCTAGACTACCGAGCCACACTACATGTATATTACATATATAATATTTCGGGGAACAAAATTGTATATTTTGGTGATGGTACATTGCCAGTGGAAGTTGGACTTACTAACAAGAGGTCGTGAGTTCGCTCCAATAGACAGCATTCTGGAGGATAACAGTGAAGATTATTGGAACTGCCATCAACATTAAATATGCACGATGCACGATTATAATCGACAGTTTTTACGGTTTTAGGTTTCGGTCATTTTTTTGTGTTTTGTGTTTTATAAAGGTTAAACTTTCTATAAAGGTTAAACTTTGTGTTCTGTTACTGTGTCTGTCCAATTTTGCCTGGAAAGGCCATCCCTGAAATGACCTATACTATGTCGGGCGGGACATTAAACCCTACTCACTCGCTCTGCGGGCAGGTAAACCATCTCAGCATTTAACCGATACTGAGTTCAACGCCGCCAAGGTAGGTGAATCTTGTCTGGCTGGGGTTGAGGTGGGGCATGTTTACACATGTTGGGTGGCTGGTAACGCTGTGTGATCCCATGTGGCAGGTGACACTCTGTAGCTTTTAGATGGGTTTTCGTTCAGAGGTATGGTTGACCTTTGATGTTTATACCGGCTCTGTTTAGATCAAGTCATCGGACAGTTTTGAAAATGATAAGCCTTGATAATTCCACTGGAAGGTGACCAGCATAGAACACTTGAACCCATTGTTTAGCCACTGGTCACATGGATTTCACTTCAACGTGACCACCTTTCACGACAATGATTGTGGTTTAGTGGCTTCCAAAACTCTTGGTCTACATACGTGCGTGTTTCAGTTTTTTATGCTCTGGCTGGTACTGTGTAGGTCTGGGTGGGCTCACTATCTCGAGGCCCAAACAACAATCAGCTGCTGGGTACTTATGAGCATGCCGAGACTTTTGCTTACCAGGACGAGATCGGTCAGATACTGCTGACTATCTGCAAGGTAAAGCTAGCTCACTGCTGTTTTATCGATGAAAATTTTTGATAGAATTCCAGCAGGTAGCTGCAAATTTTTGGCGGAGGAGATTACAGGTGCTTAAGAATTCAAGTTTTGCCCCTAAATTTTCCCAAAATGATGGTTTACCAGCTGAACCTTTTGCATTTCTAGACCAAATTTCCGCAGAGTTTTGGACAGTTTTTCCAACAGTCCAAAACAGAACCATTTAATCTGTCAGTCAGTCCCGAGTTGTCTTAGTAGCAGAATTAATTCAGTGTTAAACAGTAACTGCAGGTCCGGATGATGATGTCCGGGTCTGGCTTTCTGAAAAGCGAGGTTTTGAGATGCTGACAGAAGGTTGAGAGTGGCTGAGAGGTTGTTACGTTTTTTGGCAATTGGGTCTGGCGACCGTAAAAGCTTGTTTACTGAATATTATAATGTCTGCTGCCAAATGACATTATTTTATGTACTTTGTTGAAGTTACGTACGTAAAGTTTTCTGCACTCTTTTTCTTGATGGATATGGTGTTGTTGTAGTTTGTACTTACAGTATGTTCGTCACTGTGGATATGTATGTTGTTTCAGACGGTGCCATTTGGCGTGCTGTGTTTTCTCTCGTCGTACAAAGCTCTTGAGAAGTTTACTAGTCGATGGAAGGTTCTGTGTTATTTTCATGCTGATTATTTTATACAGATATTTAACTACTTTCACGACAGTTACAATTTTTATGCTTGTTCTGTAGTAACTGCTATGAAAAGTCTGTGGTTCCAGAGTTTTCTAAATTGATGACTGGTTGGAGGATAACAGGGAAGATTATTATAACTGCCATTAGCGTTACATATGCACAATTATAATCGGCAGTTCTTACAGTTTTAGGTTTAGGTCATTTTTTGTGTTTTGTGTTTCATAAATCTTAAACTTTCTGTAAAGGTTAAACTTTTTGTTTCGTTATTGCATGTATGTGCAATTTCGCCTGCAAAGGCTGTCCTTGAAATGACCTATACTGTGTCGGGCGGGACGTTAAACCCTACTCACTGTGAAATAGCTGTACACTGCTAGTGGGGGACTCATTTCCGAGAGTTCATACTAGAGCTGTTAAGTGATTGTTGTTTTCTTTTGTAATCGCAAGATGGCATGCACCCTCGGCTCTGTCCTGAATCTTTGCACCATGTGCAAAATTGTTTGAACTTCGTCTGATTCCCACTAACTTTGATAATGTTTGGTTCAAAGATGGCCAAGACGATAGTATTACGTGAGGCACACTCGTTTTCCACCTCACCTAACTCATATCGATACACTGCACATATGTTCCGTGGTGTAGTTTTATATACTCTCATTTGCTGCCATAGTAAAGGTTTCTGTGTCACATTGTGAGTGTGGCTAGCATACTGTAAGTGTTTATGTCTAAAAGTCTGGTTTAAGCAATTGTGAAGCTAGTCTCACTGCATATACATCGTGTCCCAAAATTAGCAGCACGCCTGTTTCAAATACGCCTAATTCAGTTTGTAGTTTATGGATTTCAAAAAAATATCGTACACTGCACTACCTTAACATTATTTACTGTCACACCCATTATGATGTACGCACTTTACCGTGTGTGCTCAATGTGACGTCATTATGACGTCAGAATTTGTTCACAATATGGCTACGTTCAATGCATTGTTATTGACAAAGGGATCAGCAGCAACTTACCCGTCTTTAACTAAGAGCTTGTGTCAAGGCCAAAAGTGGCCACTTTGAGCACAAACTGTAAAGACATTTTCAGAATGATTGTCTAAATGACTTCAAATTTTGTAAAAAAAAAATCTGTCAGGTATTAACGATTTTACACTAACTTATCTGTAGGGGTGCCGCTAATTCCGTGATGCAGTGTATTACTGTTTATATATATATAGGACACAGGACTTTTGGATAGAATTCGTGGTGTGAAAGCAATCATGATGGAACCTCGAGCATCAGAGAAGGAAAACTTTGACGACATCATGCGACAGTTTTACGACATCATCAAAAACTGCCAAGCCAATGGTCTGATGCACATCTCTGTGTTCTCTAGTCGTATTTATGTACTGTTGTATTGGAACAGCATTGTGAGACCAAGTTTTTTGTCTTCTGTGATTGCCAGTTTTTTGTTTTCATACGAGCCATTTTCGTTAGAGTTGCTTGTGGTTAGACGAGATTTGCCATGAAGGTGAAGTCTGAGAATTGTTGGAACTGGACTTGGCAGTTGATGGCATGGCCCGCATTTTTCAGTTTCAGAATACCAAGGTTGTGGATGCATACAGCATAGTGCCTAGTGTTGACCAACCTTCAGCCATTCATTTATCGGTGCAGTCTTGTAGCCCATGAGTGAAAACAAAAATACAACATTTGTAAAGCAATAAATGCATGCAATTGTTTGATATAATTAATTGTAGAATAAGTACACCAGTCATTAATAATGAAAGTAAATGGAAAAAGCTAAAATAAAAGTGATTGGTAGTAAAATGACACTGTTTTACATGTTCACATCTTTGATATTTTTTCATACCATTTTTCCTGGGAAACAATCAAGGATGGAACAGTTTTTGGATTAACGTTAGAATGATATCACAAAGCTAACTTGTCCATGGCCTCGCGTCCCTAATCGATATCATTTTTGCTATGCTGTGTAGAAGCGAATGGAAATAGTCGAGGACCAGCTGTGATCACTGGTGCTCTGTTTCTGGCCGTATGTCGAGGCAAAGTCAGCGAAGGACTGGACTTCTCGGATGACAATGCTCGAGCTGTTGTCACGGTAAACAACACTGATACTACCGATACTATGACTACTAGTACTTGATTGACTGATGAATATATTTAATTGTTTATTTGTGTACTTAGGTACTCACTTCCTTAAGGTGAAATGTGGAAGAAGGAGAAATCATGTGTGGAATGGTTTTGGTGTGGACTCAGAAATTTGGAACATGTTTGTTATATCCCAAATTCCATTATGCCGACTTTGTGACAAAGTCTGGGACAAGTTTGCGACAAAGTCAAAAGTTCGCGACAAATCAAGTCGCCGACTTTCATGATTTGTGTCCGCGACTTTGTCGCGAACTTGTCCCGGACTTTGTTGCCGACTTTCCTCGTGCATTGTAATGGGTTAAATTCCATTAGAGCGACACAAACGGGTTTGTCGCGAACTTGTCACGGACTTTGTCACAAACATCTCGACATGTCGAGATGGTTTGTGTCCGCAACTTTCGTGATTTGTGTTGGCGACTTTCACCGAAACTTCATGGTTTCCTGATTTGTCACTGTTTGTGTCCGCGACTTTCATGATTTGTGTCCATGACTTTCCCCGCGGGGAAGTTTTGGTGAAAGTGGGCGTAATGGAATTTGGGCTTAAGCAGTCTGTGTTGTATCGTTGGATAGCAACATACAGGTGTTGAAATAAGAATGTGGTTTCTTGTGGGCCCATCATTTGTTTGTTTGTTTGTTTTTTGTTCATTTGTCTAAAGTCCAAGGTTCTCAGTTTCCTATCGCTAAAGTATTGAACAAGTGTACAGTTGTTTGTTAGTGTGTGTATTGATATGTATTGATATTGACATGTATTGATAGCATAAATAGATCTGTAAGTATGCATCTCGGCTAGTAGGGAATGTGCTTAATCTGTAATTGTGTACATCATTAACTAGGGACTGCATATTTTTACCTTGGCTTGTCGTCACAGTAATTCGTTATTTGTGTTCAGGATGGCATACGTGTTAATTTGTTAATGTGTTAATTAACGCATTAATTTGACAGCTCTAATTATTTGTGTTCAGGTCGGCATACCATATCCAAACATCAAGGACACTCAGGTGAATACTTTAATGTTTTTTTTGGTATAAGGTAATGCTGGTTTTTTAATTCAAGTAGAAATTACCCAGGTAGCTGGCTGACTCAGGTTTACATGCAGATTGGCTCAGTGGGTTAGTATGAAAGAGTGAATTTTTACTGGGTGGCGCATAAAAAGAGGAATGTACAGGGTGAGCCAAAAAATGGCACCATTTATTGTATACCTCATAACTTCACCAAATATTAACCGATTTTCAAAATTCTTTCACTCTCAGAATCAGGAGACAATTTGCAATAAAACTCTGACTATAGATCCTACCACACCTTAAGTGTGTCACTACACTACCTTGTGAAACATCAGTGTCTTAAGAATAACAATTAAAAACAAGACAACTTTTGTAACAACACATTTTAAAAAATTAACAACAGAAACAACGCGCTTGTTGTTTCAGTTATTGTCCAAAAATGACATCTTTACAGTTTTCACATCAAATTTTCAATGTGTCCACCTTGCTGCTGGACGACGCATTGAAGCCGGCGACACCACTGACCAATGGCGCGATCAACCAAACACTGCGGCACTTTGCCCCACTCAGCGACAGTTGTCTTCTCTAGCTGGTTAAGTGTCGTGAATCGTCAACATTGATAGGCCATCTGTTGAAGGGCATCCCGAACAGCATAATGAACTAGATTGAAGTCTGGGTTGTTTGGGGGCCACATGCCAGGTTCGTTTAACATTGATCACGCAACCGGTCAGTGGCGTCGGTGGCTTGAGTACATCATCTGACATTTCACGAGGTAGTGTAGCGACACACTTGAGGTGTGGTGGGATCTGTAGTGACAGTTTTATTGCAAATTGTCTCCTGATTCTGACAGTGAAAGAATTTTGAAAATTTGTTAATATTTGGTGCAGTTATGAGGCGTACAATAAATGGTGCCATTTTTTGGCCCACCCTGTACATTACGTGTTTTACGTAGATCACGCAATCGGACAGTTTCAGAAATGATTAGCTATGATCATTCTTTCAAAGGTAGTGAATTTGTAAAGTAGTTTTATGCAATATACCGTGCGTAAAGATAACCGTATAGGTGTGCATTCATCGCCCTTTTAGCCATTACATTTGTGTATTTAGAAAAGAAATCTGTAGGGCAGAAATCACTTGTTCCATTTTGTAGTCATTTTATAGGCATTGTGCAGTTCGGCTGGCTTGTGGGCATGTTGACATCTGTGCTGAGTTAGTGGCGTTTTTTGCAATCAGTTTGTAAAGGTCCGGATCTGGACTGAAACAAATTACTGCATTTTTTCAGAACACAAAAAACATACCCTTTTGTTTAAATGCTCAGTATGACCACCATTCATTTTTGCTGTGTGTTAAGGTGAACCTGAAGAAGGCGTACAATGACAGTCACTGCTGCAGTAAGGGTCTGTTGTGTGGTCGCGACTGGTACGAGATTCAAGCATACCGAGCCATGAACCAGGCGCTTGGACGATGCCTCAGACACAAGTATGTTGATACGTTTCAGTCAGCCATTGTAGACTAGTAATATGATAAAATATTTATCGTTGTTATAAACCAGGCGCTTGGACGATGCTTCGAATACAAGTATGTTGCTACTTTTGCTTACCGTCGTCATTGTCATTTACTCTTTGTTGTGGATGTCACCATATCTCACCAATAATGAACACGAATAGCAAGCGCTAAGTAGCTTATCACGTATAGATATAAATGGAACACGGTACGGAAAAGTGAAGCACTGTGGCAATTTGTGAGTTTGTGAACCAACTGTTGCACAAAAATTAGGAACAATTGAAAAATTTCGGGTAAATATTATCTCAGTTCGAGTGACTGGAGACAATGTTGTTCAGCATTGGCTCAAACATTTTGCAGCTTAGCGTTTATAGCTTTAGTTTCGGTTGTCACATAAACAGTCATCTCTGTTTTGTTCTTTGTGATTTTATATGTCGTTTCTATATACCACCATGGGCTACATTCAAAGAATGTTTTATTTACTCATATACACAGAGCTGGCTGATATAAACTGTTACAGGCGTGACTGGGGTGCACTCATACTCATTGACGAACGTTTTGCCAAATATCCGCAGAAGTACACCTCAGGTTTGCTATTTGCAGAAAATTCCCACCTTGGCTTGTTTCAGTCTTTGTATTTTTTTTGAGTTTGTTTTTCATAATGGTCTTATACTAGTCACTAGTAACTATAAGCTTACGTATGTTTTCGGATCGACTTATGCTTAACAGAGCAAGTCATTACAGACGTGGTTCAGTTTTACAGTATACTCCTGTAATCAGTAGTAACAGTAGCAGTAGCAACAGCAGTACTGATAGTTGTATTCATGGTTGTGGTAGTGGTGTTCATTGGGTTGTGTATACATGTGTGGCAAAAAAAGTGGACCCCTAAAGTTTTTTGTCGTTTTCTCAGCAACCGTTTGTATTTTAATATGAAATTTTGAAGCTTTATTTATGAAAACCTTCTACGTCTAATTGCCAAGTAAAATGTGATTCTGTTGACAAACAATGAAGTTATAGATTTTTTAACATGACCGCCTACCGATTTTTCAGCATTAAAAAATGTTTAAGCTAAAAATGCTATTTAATTTTTAAACACTGGTTATACGTTACTGCCGATAATGTCACACTGACGTTATAATAAACAGTAATTTATATTGTTTGTAAATTATCACTGTGTTATTGTTACTTTAAGGCATTTTTCATCTTCTAGCAGGACTGCACGTCAGCACACACAGCACGCAATGCTGTGCAGCAGCACAGAACTGGCTGCGTTCCAGCTGTCCAGATATCATCACAAAAGACCAGTGGCCTCTAAATTCGCTGAATATAAACCCAATGAACTATCACATATGGGGTGCAGTGTTGGAGGCTTACCGCAAGCTTAAATCAAAGCCGAAAACAAGCGCCGAACTCAAGGAAGCACTTCAGGTTATCTGGGGCAATCTGCCACAGGGACCGATCGACAAGGCTGTAAAAGTAGTGATGTAGTGATGGTAGTCAGTGCTAGATGTTTAGTTTAATCCGTATAATGGTATGCAGGCCCATGATTTGATGCCGTGTTTTTGCTGTGATTTTTCATAATTTTTGCCATTTTTGCCATGATTTTCTACTTTCCCTAATGATTGGGTTAAACTCAGATGCTTGTCGTAATGTCATCTACTTTTTAATGTTTTATTGACATGAATTTAATGAAAAATTTTCAGATTGAAGGTCCATGGCCACGGTCAAACTCACTTGTTAAATTTATGTAGACCTCAATTAGACATTTCACTTTGTATATATAATATTTTTATTTATGATTTATAAATGTATGAAATTAATGTCTGAATCTAACGAAAAATGGCGTTTCGTTATGCTGAAAAATCTGATCTTGGCAAGTGGCTGGAAATGACGTCACTGGTTGAACACAGTCAGTGTTTACCAACTAATTTTAATATTTTTAATGACAAAATGTACTGTGTCTCGTGACAGCTGCAGCAGTACATAGGTAGAAAGTGTGATTTTATAATGCTTATGTTTTTATGCGTATTTTACATTGACAACGTGTTCAATCGGTGACGTCATCAGCCTGTCAAAATTATCAGAAAATTATGCTGTTTTAGGAAAATGGATAAATAATATATGTTAATTTTGGTGTCCATGGACCTTTACCATATTATTATTTGTTAAAATTTTTAACAATTAGTGTGTGATTAGCCTGATCATTAATTTCTGTAGCCCTGTACTGAAGAAATTGACAAGAAGGAAATTGTCAAGCAAAACATGAATAAGAAGGGAACGTATAAGGAAGAAATGGAAACAAGCCATCTGACATGCACGAGAAGATCGGCTCGACTTTCAACTCAATGTAACAGGTCACTACGCAAGTGCTGTAAACGTCGTGGAGTCGACTTTCTTGATGACATCGATGAGGTTTGTGAATCACAGTGTTATCCTCATTTCTTCCTTCACACTTAAACTGGCAGTAGTAGGCGTCACTATGTTTCTGACCTACAGCATGGGCCAAAAAATTCAGCCTCTTATCTTTCGTCCGGATCTTTGCCGAATATTGATTAATCATAGTGGCGTGGCGATGCAGCTAAAGTGTGGTGCGATATTTAACGATCATGTTATTGCAAATTCGCCGCAGAATGTTCCGGTGAAGAATTTTGAAAATCTGTCAGTATTTGGTGAAGATATGGACAGAAGTTGGAGGCTTAGATATTGGCTGACCCTGCTTGTCAGTTGAAGGAACTGGCCAATTCAGCTTGACTGTTACAGTAGTGGAAGTAGTGGTAGTATGCATTGTAGTATCAGCTAGCAGATAGCGTGTGAGCAGTTTTTTCACGCGAAAGCAAGAACTGCTATAGTGCATCTTAGCCATCGCACTTCTGTTTGTCCGTCTGTCTGTTTGTCACACGGGTGGCTCAGTCAAAAACGGTGCAAGCTAGAATCCCCAAATATTTACTGTCGGCTGCCTGGAAGACTCTAGTTTCAAGATCCGTAAAGCTTTTACATAAATTCAAAAGGGGTCACCTCAAGCATGGGCGCTAAATGAGAAGAGGGTAGGGAAAATTTGCGATTTTGGGCCAATAAGTCACTGTATCTCAGAAACAGTGCGAGATAGGGCCTAGGTTACTCTTAGGCCTAATCACTAATAGAAAGTTGTACACCAGCTTCTGATTGACACCTAAAGCAATGACCTTGGATGACCTTGAACATTAAAATAGGGGTTTTTGTTTTTTTGGTGATTTTGGACTGCGACACACATTTCAAAAGCGAATTGCACTGAATTCACAACAGATAGACCAGTCTTTTGGGAAAGCGGTTGCCAATAGGCATGGGCATGCTGCTTATCAGAACAAGCACTAGTAGCGAGCTTTTTAGTCGTATCAACATGGATGACTTTGAATGACCCTGAATTCCAACAAATAAAGGGTTTTATCTTATTTGCAGTCTTCGGCTACGCCGCGCACTTCAAGAGCAAATTGCGATGAAATGGCTAGAGTCAGACTGACAGTTTGCGAACAGGAACTTCTATAGGCTTTTGCGCGTCTCGTGAGCATTAGCTCAAATTTCTTAGCATTGTTTTGATGCACAAGACTTTATCAGTGAAGAATTTGTCATCCACGATTTTTATTTGTAATAACAGAATTAGTTGTTGTATTTGTAGTAGTTGTAGATTGTGGTAGTAGCTATCGCACGTACAGGATACATTATCAGTGAAGAAGTCTTTGTGCACTGTTTGTAGTAACAGTAGTAGTAGTGAATGACAGTGTTTATGGTGAGAGAGAGCTTAGCCAGTTCATCGGACTAATATAGAACAAGCACTTGGTGGCCACTGATTTTTGAAACAAGCCAGAGCAATAAATTTGCCTAAACTGCCAGCTGTAGTAACATCATCGCATTAGGTATACAATCCAAAAACTGATACCCATTATGTCACCCGGCAGAGGATAGAAGGCTGAGTCAATCTAAGTGGGTGTTTATTATACCAAGATAGTTTACATGTCTGCAGGCAGTCACCCATCCAGGTACTAATCGGGTCTGGGGTAGAGTAACTTCATTGATTGTATGCCTTGCCATGTAGTAGTAATAGTTGTTGTTGTTGTAGCATGTTGTTTTATCTGATGCAGGAAGCTGTGTCAGTAAAGAAACTTGTGCGCAGTTTTGTTTGCATTTGTAGTAGTAGTAGTTTTTGTTGTAGTAGTTGTTGTAATCATAGTAGTAGTTGTTGTAGTAGCAGTAGTAGTAGTAGTAACATATTGTTTTGACTGCTGCAGGAAGCTATGTCAGTGAAGAAGTCAGCATGCACTGTTCTCATCTGTCCAACGTGTTCCTGTCAGCTCTTCTCTGGTCCTAATGGTCTGTCAAACTACTGCTTGAATTATCACAACTTTTGTTTGTTTACGTAGTTGCAGAGTTATTATTTAGTTACTTAGTGACTTTGTGGAGAAAATTTTGTCTGCGGTTTTCACCTTAAGTTTCGATGAAGCTGTATGGCTAAGTTAAGATTATTAGTTACGGTATGTTTGGGAACTGGCAGACTGTCAACTGCGTCACGTTATTGCAGATATAAGCCCAGTAATAATAACTGCTCTGGCAATGCTTAATTTGCACCAGAAAGAAGTGGTGGTACTGGGAATTTAGGTACTGAAGCGTCGAAGTAAGAATGGGGAGAGGGTACTCAGTACTCACCTCACCAGCCAAGTTGGGCTCTGGGGATGATTGTAAGCTTCACCAAGGGGAAGTGGGGTCTGGGGCAGTTTTTGTACATTTTTAGGTTGAGAAACTTATCTGGTAGATGGCAGTTTTTTGACGACTGCAAATATGATGGTTCAACTAGGTGCACTGTGTTCTGCCATTCTGACTGCACAGTGTGCCAGTTTTCTCAAATTTTATTACCTCTGCCAAGGAGGTTTTGTGATATCTTTTGTTTATTTTAATTAGTTTTATTATTTATTTGTTTGTTTATTTGTTAGCAGAATTACACAGAATGTTTCAGGCAAATTTTTGTATCTGAATTTTTCAAGGTAGGTCAGACTTGGCCCAGTTTTGAGTTGATTAGATTTTGCTGGTGCTGCCGTCTTGTGAACACTGCAGAAAAAATCTGCTTTTCATTGGTGGAGGTTTGCTCTCTGTGAGTGCCCTTCTAGACTGTACTATGTGGTTGATAAGGTGTTTACACGATCCAGCAAACGTCCAGCAAAAGTCCAGCATTAGCACGTGTATTATGAATACATTTGCTGGAAGTTTGCTGGACGTTTGCTGGATTGTGTAAACACCCCATGACTGTGTTGACAGCTGCGGTGGTTCGTGAGACCTATGAGCCTCAGTTCTGGAAGCTTGCATTCACTGACAAATACTCAGGCGGGTGCTTGTCTAGGCCTGCTGCTGCACTGTCAGTCAGTGCCCGAGATATCAATAACTTTGATCAGCTCTTCACTACTGACGTCCACGCCTCCTCTCAGACTACTATCACTGCCGGTCAGTTGTAGTAGTGGTGATAGTTGTAGTAGTAGTAGTATCAACAACTTTGACCATACTGACGTTCACAGCCATGCCACTACTGCTGCTGGTTAGTGAGCGAGTCACTGTTTGTATTACTGTTGTTGTAGTCGTTGCCGTAGTTATAGCAATATCGGCATATTTGGCCAGCTTTTTAACACCGACGAATTTCGCACCGTCTTATGCTGCTGCTATGGTAGCAGTAGTAGTATTAGCCATCATCGTAATTGTAAACGTAGTGATAGTGGCTTGGTTGTTGATGGTAGGACATTGAACTTGCGATCACGAGGTCATTGGTTTGACTCCTAATCCCAGTTGGGTTATTATCAAGTGATGACTATAAATTTGGATTAGTGACCGTCTGTCTACATGTAAACTGTCTCAGTGAACTGCTAAGGTCAACTCAGCTTTCTGTTTTGTCAGGGTAGGTAAATCAGCTGGGGTTGAATTGGGTGCATTTGTCAGTGTTGGGTGGCAGGCATTTAGATCCTGGAATGAAATAACACTTCCATTCGCTGTGTGATTTCATATGGCAACTGAGGCTCCATACTTCTGCAATAGATATCCTTTAAAGAGTAGCAGCAGTAGTTGTTGTTACTGTAGTCGTAGTCAGTCTTTCTAAACTTTTTGTCTTTGTGTTTATGCTGCCAGTCAGTAGCTACTTAAGTGAGGCTGTTGAGTCGGTTGTGTTTGCCAAGCGCCAGCTGTGGCATCGTGTCTGGGGGCAGGAGGAGGTAATTTGCATCCCCCCTTTAAATTCAGGGCTGTCAGAGAATTGCCGGAAAATTTATTGTCTGAAAATCTTTGTTTAACATTGTCAAATTTGGAGCTAAAAACCCGCACTTTCAGGAAATTTAGGAACAACATTAACATTTTGAGCACCGGTACTCTCCTCTGTTGGATATTTACAGCTGTCTGTTGACATTCTGTCCAAAATTTAGAGTATTTGTTGTAAAATTGCAACTTCGCGTTTTGCATCCTTTTTTTAACACATGTCGCTGTTCGGTATCAGTGCTGTTTAGTCTAGTTACTTCCGCCAAGGAGGTTATGTTTTTGCTGTTTTTTGTTTGTCTGTGTGTGTGTGTGTTCAAAATAACTCGAAAAGTTATGGACGGATGTTTCTGAAATTTTGACGGTTTGTCGGGCATGGCATAAGCTACAAGTGATTAAATTTTGGGGGTGATACGGCAGGAATCCTGGATTCTGGATCACTTTGAAATTTTCGTTACCATTGCATTAAAGGGGGCATAAGCGGAACCGCTGCAAAACCGATCATGGTGACGCCACCTGGCGAATAGCATTGCCTTGGCGGAGGTACCTGCGGGCTACGACTACTATCTAGTTGTGTTTGTGGTGTGTTTAGTGCTAGCAGCCAACAGTTACTGGAGTGAGGCTGATCAGTCCTGCATTCAGTCGGTCTATTGTCAGCATTGTTATGACTCTGGCGAACACATATTGACGTGGCTTGGTGTCGTCGTGAGAGCTGTCAGCACTAACTGCTGTCCACGACTACAACCCAATCAGGTCTAGCAGTAGTAGTTGTAGTAGTAGTCGTAATAGTAGCAGCAGCAGAACCCGGCTGATCTTCTCCACTCTCATCTAGACCCACATTTCAACAGCTGATATTTTTCTGTCATACCATTAAGTAAATTTGTAGAGCGTGCAATGTCTTTGAAATGCCTGCTGAATCTGAGTATGTAAAGAAACCGAGTGTGGGGGGGAGAAGAAGAAGAAGAAGATTTGCATAGACAGCTAAGTCCTTTGCGAGGAAGCTCATCTCCTTTTGGCGCTTTGAAGTGGCGAGGGTTAAACCCAATTAAGCTAGCATACAACCCAAATCAGCTGGATGGCCGGCTCTAATTAACAGCCAGTGCTTTTAACCGACTGGGCCAGTATATCAGCAGTCTTGGCCACAGGGCCTTCTGTTACGCAGGACTCGCCGTTTCTTCCCTAGCGATGGCCGCAACCACCGCCAGTACTCATTTTACCATCCCACGAAGGGTAGAAGGTGAGTACCTACTTGGCTTGGCTTCGTACTGTGGACAGTCATTCATCCAAGTACTAACCGCCGATCGGACTTGCCACAGAGTAACTTCGTTGATTGGATGAAATGCGTTACCGCTACGCCACGCCGCCGACCGTGTCTGGGGGGACAACATTGTAGGGGGACACCCTGTTTGATACAGAAATGGGGTCATCTAGGACTGTTCTTGACCTTGAGGACGGCTCAAGGACAAAAAAATCATGGTCTTGGTCTTTGCCTCGACGCCTTGGCCTTTAACCACTAGTTTAAGTAACACTCAAACTATGTTGACTTTTTTTCCAGTTTTGACTGTTATAACTAGTTGAAGTAACTAGTGTGAAACTTTGTTTAAAAACTGTGTCTGTGAGTATTTATGAGGGGCGGTCAGAAGGTTTTGAGCCTTGATATATTAGACTAGAACTTTTGTTATTGTCTATACATCAGTAAAACACCTTTCTTGTGTACTCGTGTGGGCATGTTGTGGATGTGACGTCACTGTAATTTATGACGACATGTAGCTTTAAAGTGAAACGATTTGGAGTGCTAGCACACAGAGCGGAAAATCAGACTCACTGCTGCATAACAATTTTCCAGTCTGTAGTTGGATTTACCAAAGTGCAACCCCGTGGCATTTGGTTTGTGACAGCCCTAACAAATATGTTTGTGAATTTGTTATTTGCATATGAGAATATGCAATAGCCTAAATTTGTGTTAGCCACAAATAAGAGCATTTGAGTCAGTAACGACTTCATGCAAATACAAGGAGTGGTCAAACAGTTTTGAGCCACAATATATTAGACTAAAACTTTTTTATTGTCTGTACATCAGTAAAAGGTACCTCCTTGCCTATTCATGTGAGCAGGTTGTGAAAGTGACGTCATTGTAATTTATGACTACATAGAGCATTAAGCTGAAATGATTTGGTGCACTAACGCAAGCAACATATTTGAATCAGGCCGGTAGTTGCATGAAACTTTTTTTTCAGTCTGTAGCTGGATTTACCAAAGTGGGGCTCCGTGGTATCCGATTTTGTGAAAGCCTTGACAAACACGTTAATGTGTTTCTCATTTGCATCTGTGAATATACGATAGCCGAATCTGTGGCAACCGCAAATAGGAGCATTTCAGCCAATTTCGGTGTCATGTCAATATTTGGGTGTATCAGAAAAAGTTTAATAAAGATTTAACTGTTAATTATATTAGTTATGTTGATCAAGGACTAATCAAGATTTCTAACCTGTTTTATGGAGCCCCTGATTGGCAGGGAGCTGGGAACAAGCTCCCCCACCCTTCTCCAAATTTGCACTGCGGTCCAGTGCTATGTCTATTATTACCCAGCCGGCTGTTTCTGACTGTATCTTCGTACACTAAAACCATTCTGCAAGAAGTAATGACTAGAATAGTGACTTTGTCCGTTTTGAAATCTATAATCTGATCATTGTGGTGTCCGCTATCCACGATGATGAATGACTCGAGACGTTTTCGTTAACGCTTCGAATCGTTTCCCTTTAATGCTCTATGACGTCATAAGTTATAATGACATTATATCTGCAGCAGACTCGTATGAATCAGTGAAGAATGCACGTTTTACGAATAGATAGATTGTGAAAGAAATTGTAGTCTAATATGTTCGGGCTCAAAACTTTTTGGCTGCCCCTCGTATGGTTCATTGCAGTTTGACTAGGTTAACTGGTTTTTGATGCGCAGTATAAAATTGTCATACTTATTTTACTTACTTAGTGGCATTGTCTTTGGCATCAAAGATCTCTGGCCTTGGTCTCGGGCTCAAAGGCCATTCGCCAGGCAAGTGGCCTTCCAACCCATCTCTGATATAATGTACGTTGTGGTTTGGCATGTGTTTACTGGGTGTACATGTATATTGTGTATTGTATTACAGCTGTGGTTGGTGCCTCATTGTCTGAGCAGAGGGTCCATAAGTTGACACGCGAACGACTGCTGCTATAGATGGTGCATCATAAAAACATGAACACTGTAGAAACTTTCACTGCATTGTACATATTAAGTTGCTGTTAACAGTTCCAGACCACTAGCCATGGGGATTTGATGGGTATGATTAAACCTGCCTCTATTCTCAAACCAAAAGAACGTCACCACTGCAGTTGTGGCCAGGGCTTTGTCCCAGACCCCTCTGCAGTAGCTCACAGTGCTCCACCAGATTCCCTAGCTCCATTAATGGATGGCCGTTTTGCAGTCCAGGGGGTCGAATCAAAGATTTACAGCAGAATGCAAGCAAACTTATTATAGGCTTTACAGCAGCTGCTGTTGCGGGATTGTCCGAGTGACCAGATAGAAGTTTTTTTGCTGGTTGTGCTGCTGGCGAAGTGCTGATTACTGTGTATTGATTTATGGCTTAGTTTGTTCCGGTACTGTTTGGTGTGGCGTCCTGGCATGTATTTTCCTGGCGGTATGCTGTACCAGCAATTTTTGTTTTTACAATGCCAGTAGGCTGTGCATTTGAAAGGTTCAAAATGTCATAAAAATACAAAATTGCTTCGTATTGCTTCGGATGTATTTTTCAAGCTTAACGTGCACTTCTCCTGGACGTTGCTGGAGAACTACGTAAATGTCCTCTCCCAGTTCACCTGTACTCAGATGAGGAATGGTTACTCCCTTTCGCATTCCCATTCCCATCCTCTTCACAGTACCGCTACTTCGTTTTCTACTTATTAAGGACTACTTTGATTGTTATGTTGCTCTGTTATGTAGTGAAGTGTAGAAGAATCTGTATATATCTGCTTATGTAAGTAGCTGGATATTAAAGCTTTTTTGTAGGCCACTTATTTGTGTTATTTGTAGAGCTGTGGAAGTCAGTGATGAATCACATGATTAATCCAAAAAAGTAACTAATTTGGTTTAATTCGTGTCACTGAGAAAACAGCCAAAACAACTTTCCAAGTATCTCCAAGTAGATACGATGACAAGCCTCTGAAAAACAATAATCACTTTGCAGAAACGGTGAATTTTTAGCTGTCTACTAAACTGGATAAACCAAATACTTAGACCAACTTATTTTCTTGCAAGAATTACGTACACTATTTAATTTTGGTGATTCTTTGCTGTAGTTAAAGTTGACTGTTAAAATTTTTTCTGCCGTCTTTTGTATTCTGAGATTAGGCCACGCGAAATAATCCTTTGCAGGAAAAGATATAAAACGCTAATAAACGTTTATTACAGCTGTGGTGTTTGTGAACAACGTATCATCAGTATGCCTACACTGCTTTACAGTGCTGGCAAATCTAGCAAAAAAAAATTTGCAGTGCAGCATATTACCACTATCAGTTATAGGATGTTTACACAATCCAGCAAACGTCCAGCATTAGCACGTGTATTTTGAATACATTTGCTGGAAGTTTGCTGGACGTTTGCTGGATCGTGTAAACACGCCATTAGTTATCTGTCTGTCCGTTTGTCTGTCTGCACTCTGCAACGATGTATGAGGCCCCGCAAGAATGTTTCCCCGGGCCCCGCTGTGGCTCTGAACGGGCCTGGTGCAAGTTAATTAATCTGTATAATTTTTTTCATTGTCAGTGTGCGAGACGTTAAAGCTTGAGAGTCTCGGGAGCTTCAAGGTCTCGGCCAGCGTCTCGGAAGCTGCAACGTCGATCCTCTCGGTCTCGTCTCGGATTTTAAACGTCTCGTCTCGAACAAAGTTTTGAATGTCTCGGCCTCGGAGACACATGGGTCTCGGGTCTCGTCTCGGTCTCGGTTCAGAAGGTCTCGTGCACATCCCTGCTGAACAGAGGTGATTTGTAGCAGGAACTGGGTACCCAGATGCTGTTCCAAAATTTATTATAGGCTATACCTGGTTCCAAATCCGGGTAAGTAGTACCTGTTTTTTGCACTGATTAATTATTAATTACTTATGAAATCGATGATAATCTCGCTAATGGCAGCCTTTGAAGCAAAATTTACTAGGCCTACTGCAATTAACTTGCAAAGAAGATTCAACTTCAGCCATTTTTGACTGACAACAGACACATCGTATATTTTTTGTATAAAAAAACCTAACTTTGTAAAAAGATAATGGGTGATTGTGACTAAATATATGTGTAAGTTACACTGTACAGTACGTGTTCGTTGTCGTTTTTTTTAAATTTGCTTTTTAAGTTAAAACCGGGCCCGCGTACCCGGGTAATTGCAACCGGGTATCCGGTTCCTAAAACGTGTAACCCATTGCTGAACAGACCCCCTCCTAGAACATTCTACATCGCTGTTTTGAAATGGCTTCTAGCCAGTGCAGACAGCAGAACAAGACCGAGAGCATTTCACCCGTGCCACAGAATCTAATAGGGATGCTGGTTTATAGCGGAGAATTTTCTTAAAATATGCGGAACTTCTTGAGGCAAAATATGCGGGAAAAATATGCGGGAAAATATGCGGAATTTGGCGAAATATGCGGCGCATATATGCGGGATATATGCGCGGCATATTTTTCCGCATTTTTCTAGCATATGAAATATGCGGCATTGACGCGTGCAACGGTGCACTCTATTTCGCCATAATATCTTTTGCATACATTTTGTAGGCTTATAAAAAAGGTTTTAAGGAGCTAGTGAAGCAACAGACGTCACTCGAAAACACATTTTATTAACCAAACTGGTCTGTAAAAGATTGGCTTAATTCATAAAAACACGGCTTGAATAATCAATACTTAGTTACCGGTAGTAGTCTGTAAGTTAA
>Ga0209671_1001059_pt1 | contig 21662 bp, 18 predicted proteins | sample WorMetHERISLAND2_2_FD_187401 | JGI IMG/M metagenome (GOLD analysis project Ga0209671, IMG submission 187401) | Marine gutless worms symbiont microbial communities from Max Planck institute for Marine Microbiology, Germany - Olavius geniculatus... | ecosystem: Host-associated > Annelida >... | reverse complement strand
GGCTAATGCTCACGAGACGCGCGAAAGCCTATAGCATTTCCAGTTCAGCAGTTATAGTTTCTAAAATTGCATATCACTTGGACTCGGCCCATAATACACATCGGCCATAGGCGCGTGTGGCGTTGGCGACGGTGGCGCCTCCTTGTGAATGATATAGACTTGCACAGCCCGATATCGCGAAAAAAATCTGTAAAACCCCCTATTTTGGCGTTCAAGGTCATCCAATGCCATTGAATTCGGCGCCAATCGACAGCCAGTATACGATTTGCTATTAGTGATTAATAGTAACCTAGGCCTTATCTCGCCCCGTTACTGAGATACAGCGAGTTATAGGCCAAAAATCGCAAATTTTGACCACCCCCCTCTCATTTAGCGCCCTCGTTCGGGGTGACCCCCTTCGAATTTATGGAAAAGCTTTATGGTTCCTGAAACTAGAGTCTTCCAGGCAGCCAATGGTGAAGATTTGGAGATCCTAGCTTGGACCGTTTTTGCCTGATCCACCCGTGTGACAGACAGACGGACAGAATTGCGATGGCTAAGATGCGCTGAAAGCATGGCTGCTTTTGCGTGTAAAAACCACGAACTATTTACACATACAACAGTACAAAAAAAAGACGTGCGGAACCTGTTATAAAATGCAAAAAACATCAAATATTGTCTGGTGATTGGCCGAAATCCGTGAACCACTACAAAAATGTAAGTAATTATTTAATTCCTAAGCAATTGAAATTATTAGCAGTTCCAGCATATTTCCAGCAAATTAATTCACATAGTGCTCGTTAGTTAAATCAGTCTAAAATTCTACTGTATAAGCACTAGCCTACACGAAAGGGAAAGTAAGGCAAACTATCAGTAAAAAAGTATACGCCTACAAAACATTAAACATCAACGTTGGTGTAAAAAAGCTGTCAGCTATTGCTTAGGACACAAGCACTTTAATTAATCACTAAAACTAGTGCTGAAAATCGGGCATTTTTCAGCAAAATCGTACGTTATATTTCACATTTTAAGCAAAACTACTTGGCAACAGACATAAACAATACACACTGATACCCGAAGCCAGTATTTAAAGCACCCACGGGTGTTTGACACGTAATTTTGAAAAGGTCCAGCCTCTCCACTGCAAATTTCTTGATAACAGACTGGACTCAGAACACTGAAACTGGTTTTAAAGGTCCACTTTCCATCCGGGACTGTTTAACTGAGTGGCTATAAAATAAGCCAAATCTTCCATGCACCGATACATTTACTAAATCAACTACCTAACATGCCCAGCGCAGATCCCAATCATACTAAACAACTGATCGAACCAACCCTGATGGTAAAAAATTATAATGAATTTAAAAGCTGAAAATGTGTACATCTTACTATAATGCGCGGAAAGTCTTGTTTGTCTGCTGTTTGTCTGTCAGCCCCCTCTAGCGCCTTCCCTGTTGCAAGGTCGCGAACCCTGACCGTGGCGTTTGAGTCCTTGGGCCTTAGGTACGTGCCCCCCACCTTGCCCCCACAGGCAGCCTGAGGGGGCGGAGTTGAGTTGCTCGGTCTTCGATCCCTGCCGATTCTACCAAACCCGTCTGCTTTTGTGTAGTGCTTCATGGTGGAAAACTCACGCCATGGGGCGTGCGGCGCTTCTAGTAAACATAACAGATGAAAACATGTTTTAACATCTAAAACGTGGCAACCATATGGTTCATTTTCCATACATTTCCAGCACCTGGGCTTGAGTCTGTGACCTTCCATGCCTGCGGGGAAAATTGTGAATTATAAATGCCAAGATGCTGCAGGATAGATGTGCACCCTGGCACAAACTACAATAACCAACATAAACAAAACACTGTACATCTCTACTTGCTGCTAACTGTATACAAGCACCGATATGCATTTTAATGCAAAGAAGCCGACGCAAGGTGTACAGTGTGAAAACACAATTCAGCATTCAATATTTCCGTGCTGCACGTCAGAAAAATTGTACAAGTTTTGGCAGAAATGAGTAAAAGAAAGAAAGCAAAAACAGTTGCCCAAGTGAACGGAGATATACACGAAAATGAGACTACACACATTCTACTACATTTAAAATACAGAAGCTACTCAACTACGGAATTTCTACTCATTTTGAGGTCAGAGGAAAGATGGCATAAATTACATATTGCCACACGGTAACTAAATCATTCAAATGACAGTGACCAAAAGTACAAATTGAATTTATTATTTTTGTCCATTTTGATCAAATCATCTATTTCCAGTGGCTGCCGTCTACATTTCTGCAAAATTTCATTCATCTACGTCAATCGGCGGCTGAGTTATTGCTGTTTGTGCAAAAATCCAAGATGGCGGCGGCCGCCATGTTGAATTATAATTTTGTAATGCTGGACCACCCATGAAGTCCATTTGCGCACCTGAAATTCCCCTTCAAATTTCGTGTTGATCGAGTGCGTACTTTTCGAGATATCGTGATTCGATACTTATAAATAAGTACTTATTTACTCAAGTACTTATTTTATACTTATAAATTTATTTATTTTAGCCGTGCGAATTAATGGAGAAAATATGGTAGTTTTTGACAAATTGACCAATGGGCACGCAGGGTGAGTCCACTGGTCAAACTGGAAAAAACCAATTGGTTGGCTTATTAAAAAACCTGGGTTTTGCAACGCTGGCCTAGAGCAAGGCTTGACTGTCTTGTTTGTGCTGATGTGACAGACAGGACAGTCGCACCACCAGCGCGTGGTCTAGGTGCTCGGCCGAAGGTCTTCAGTCGCAGTAACTACATCGATACCACTATAGATGACGACTCGGTGGATCGGCCTGTTGCAAGGCTTGACTGTCTTGTTTGTGCTGATGTGACAGACACGACAGTCGCACCACCAGCGCGCGGTCTAGGTGCTCGACCGAAGGTCTTCAGTCGCAGTAACTACATCGATACCACTATAGATGACAACTCGGTGGATCGGCCTGTTGCAAGGCTTGACTGTCTTGTTTGTGCTGATGTGACAGACACGACAGTCGCACCACCAGCGCGCGGTCTAGATGCTCGGCCGAAGGTCTTCAATCGCATCTCCACCGATAGTGGAGACAATGACTCGGTGGATCGGCCTGTTGCTAGACCGACTGGCAGTCGACACCCAATGAGAATTTACAGTGATGACGAGGAAGAGAAAGAGAACGTGCCTCCACAGCAGCTCAAAGGATCTGTACGTGCTCAGTCCCTGTCGTACTGCTTTGTTAATTAAACATTAAAGGTGGTGATGTAGCTTTTTATGGGAAGTGGATTTACAGTGATGATGGTGGAGACGAGGACTCAGTGGCTCGGCCTGCTGCTAGACCGACTGGCGATCGAAGCTACATGTGGATTGACTGAGTTATTGCTGTTTGTGCAAAAATCCAAGATGGCGGCCACCTCCATCTTGGATTTAATTTTTGTTTAATATTTTTCATACCTGCATGTAGGACCTCCAGGGTAATGCACATGCCAAATTTTGTGCAAATATGTTCAAAAGTAAACGAGTTATGAGCGATAGATGAAATTCAAAATGGCAGCCGCCGCCATCTTGAATTTATTATTTTTGTCCATTTTGGTCAAATGATCTATTTCTGGTGGGAGCCTTCCACATCACTGCAAAATTCATCTACGTCAATCGGCAGCTAAGTTATTGATGTTTGTGCAAAAATCCAAGATGGCGGCTGCCGCCGTCTTGAATTATAATTTTGTAATGCTGGACCACCCACGAAGTCCATTTGTGCAGCTGAAGTTCCCCTTCAAATTTCGTGTTGATCGAGTGAGTACTTTTCGAGATAATTCGAAAATTTCGCAAATTTGGCTTAAAATGCCTATTCAGGCCCCCAAAAATCATGTTTTTGGTGAGTTTTGACCCCCAAACATTAGTTTTTATCATCAAGAACCCCAAAAGGCCCTACCTTACGCAGAAACACGCGTTTTGAGCCATAAACGGTCGTGATCGGTCTTCTGGTGTGACCTGTAGGCGTGAGCAAGAATACAAAAAAAGGATAGAACACAAAAAGTAACGGAAAATGCCCTCCCTATGCAGACCCCCTTCCCGTCGTTCCACATCAACCAAATTTTGCACGTGGGGTCGTATGGATATCTTTCTTGGTTTTGAGTTTCACTAAGATTGGTTGAAAAATGTGGGAGCAGTGGGGGGTCAAAATTTCAGCCTTCCCATTGACTTGGCACATCGCTTATACAACAGCTTGTTGCTACCGCACAAGCCATGATATACAGTACAGCCAGAATGTGACAAGTTAGCATGATGCTGGAGGCTGGATAGCTTCTGTTGCAGTTGCTGTAGCCGGCGGCGGCGAGCCTTTAATCTGCGTGAAGATAATCTTCGCTTCTTCATCACGCAGATTCTCGACGCCATACGTGTTCCCTGAATGCACACAGGCATCAAATCATATCAAACAAGAAGCCAGCTTTTTGAAAGGACTCACAGGTTAAAACAGTAACTAAATTAAGTTGTGAAAATTCATCTATAACACCCCCAAACTTTTTTCTGTTATTGTTTTCGGCAACCACTGCTGCCTTCTTTGGAATAACTGTTCGCGGCAAAACGTAAAGAATAATAGAAGAAGTTTGTATTATCGATGAATTTTCATAACTTATGAGGAATCCCAGTTGTCGCTAGGGAATGCTGACCGTACGCCGGTGTCCGAAGGCCAGTAAATGCGAATAAGGGGTCAGTTCAGTACCACTGTTTGGAGGGAAGAGGAGGGTTGGCAATGCATGAGGAAGTAGGTAGGCCATTTGCCAATGTCTGTATCTGTTAATAGTAATTATTGCACTGATACAGTTTGGCTGCAATGCATCATGCAAATTTTGTAGGTCCGGACCACTATTTTAAAGGAACAAGTGACTGTAGGGAATTGATGACGGTACGGTTGGATAGCGCACCGATAAGTTCCAATAGGCTGTCAATAGTAACCATGTTGCTAACTGAAACGGTTTGGTCACGTCACAAGTATTTCGGGGTGCAGTCATCACCTCCATTCAGGGAAATTACGGAGACTATGGGAAATCCCACTTGGTACCACAAGGTAGCCATCAGGCAACCCTATTCGCTTGTTCAGGCAGTTCTCCGGTAAGATGTGTCACATGTGAATGTTTAAAGCTCTGTGACTGGACAGTTTACAGTAGTTAGAAAAACAACGAATTTGCTGAGCCATCATCTGTTTAATCACAGAGCTTTAAACATTCACATGTAGCAATGGCAACTATGTACTATTGGAACTACTAGAATTCAATTACTTTCTAAAAGCTCTTCCGTCAAATTCCAAAACTTTCAAGTCCCTATTCGGTTTTTAAAGACTCTCTTAGATCATGGATATTATCTCAAGGACTTTTGAGGACCTGTAGCAAGCTTAAACAAAAAAATAATGATACAAAGACCAGGTAACAGAACAGACCAGCAGGGACATAGAAGATGTCTCCCGACTCCATGATGCACTTGGTTCGGTGGATGGTTATGGCGAGCTTGCCTCTGACGATTTGAAACACCTGCCAGCAGACGTGAACAAAATACACAATCAAAAACCCAAAAAGCTAGGGTTTTAAAAAACCCAATCTGGTGTTTTTGGGTTTTTTAACGTCAAACCGGTCTTTGTAATAAGCCAAACTTTAACGGGACAGTTCAGGTTTTCAGTTTTTGGTCGATCCATATGAGTTTCCGTTTGCTCCCGACAGCTAATATATACCACCAATATTTAAAAATTTGCAGGCTTAAATGTGCCAAAAATGCAGCCATAATAAATTATATCACTATTGGTGGAATAAAAAAGTAAAACCGATCAAAAATGGGGTGACTTTGTGAATAAGTTCATCCCAAAAACCTACCAGACTTTTTTGAGTATCTGCCAGAGTCCCATGCACTCACGGGCATGATAACAGCTGGAAATGTAATGAAATATATCAACAATTTACAAACATCATTTCATTCTCATACTACACCTAATAATAAACATGCCTAGGCAAACCAAGTAAGGCAGACCAATACTCGATTTACCTATAAAACCCCTCAATGGGTCTTGCTGAAATTTGGCCGCAATTCCCATGTATAAGGCAGTGATGGGTTTGCCTGTATCAGGTGCAATTCCTTCCAGGTAAGGGTCATCCTTCCCCCCAATATTGGTCCTGGTCCACTGTCCAGTTTCAGAGAATTGTAAAATAAGATAAAAAAAACGAGAAAAAAAATTAAGCAAAAACACAAGGCTCTGCATCACTAAATACAGGCAACTTAATAAAGTCGAAAATGCATACGATAACTGGGCAAATCCTTAATTCTACGACATACCAGGGTATCTTTGATGACACTTTGCGTGGGTTTAACAGCAAGCGGCCTCAGAATCAGATGGCCCGAGGCGAAAGTGTCGCTACGGACGGGCTTACATATGACCAGCGGATCATCATCGCTTGCTGCCTTACCGGCTGTGTTCACGAAGCGATATTGAGCGTTCACCTTGAAACACTCTGATAAACACACACAAACACTGTTCAGGTAAACTCAGCCTCCTACCCTCTGCGGGACAGGAGTAGCTTACGGGTTACGGGATAAAGGACTAGTGTAGCTGATTGGGGTGGTGGTAGGTCTACCAGCTGCATGCCGTGGGTCCAACTGTGCACTGATGTGGGCAATGGATGGCCGCATAGTGTGCTGAGGCATCATTAGCTCATGGAAATCAGCTGCCACTTCCCGATTGTAAAGCGCTTCTGGTCTTGAGTGGTCTCATGTAACAAGTGCTATAGCAAGTACCAGGCTTTACCTTTTCTACCACATGTGGTTTGGTAGTGTAACAGTAACTTGCCAAACTTATAATCCTGAGGTTGAAGGTTCGATTCCGAGCCAGGGCACTGCCAGGTAACGACCTTGGGCAAGTTGTTCACACACGTGCCTCTGTTCATCAAGCAGTACAAATTGGTACCGGCTTCTCTGCTGGGAAGGTTACGGCAGTAATATGAGGAGGTCTGGCCCTTCTCCCATATATAAGGCAGAGACGGGTTCACCTGTATCGGGTGGCAGGTAATACTGTGTGATCCCATATGGCAGGTGAGGCATCTGCGGCACACCGCCGGCTCGGGGCCTTGGAAACGGAGATGAGCACCGCTTGCATCGGTCACAGAGCTGTGAGCTCTGGGCCTGTTGACTATCGGCAATTTAATTCCACCACATGCTTCATCCCTCTTGCATTCGATAATCAATCCCGCCATCAACACAAGAACCTGGCAGTCTAAGCTCGATCAAGCATTTGCAAATTGGTCGTAAATTTTGCAGTTCAAGCCCCAAAATGAAGCTATACTGTGAAACATGACAACTATGCCAGTAACCTACAATTCCCCCATCCCATTCCCGAGCATATGTAGAGTGGATACTGTTAGTAATTATCCGATAGCAGGATAATAACTTTGGTATTCTCAAGTTTAAGCGTAACAGCTGAATTAGCTGTAAAAAGTCCAAAATTTTCATGAAATTAACAAGTTCAACAGCAAACTTCAACTTAGGCCTACCAGTATTTTGATAGACCTGCTAGTTGACTTTCATATTTATAATTTTTGTACTTGGCAAGCAAACTTGTCAGCCAGGCACCAAACTAGGAAAATTTCTGGCAACAGCTAATAAAAAGCTTTTTACGTGCAACAGCAGCTATACTGCTGTAGCGCGTCTTAGCCATCACAATTCTGTCCATCTGTCAGTCCGTCACATGGGTGGATCAGTTAAAAATGGTGCAAGCTAGGACCACCAAATCTTCACCGTCGGCTACCTGGAAGACTCTAGTTTCAGGAACCGTAAAGCTTTTCCATAAATCCGAAAAAGGTCACCCTGAGCGAAGGCACTTAATGAGAGGGAGGTGAGAAAAATTTGAGATTTTCAGTCAATAATTCGCTATATCTCAGAAATGGTGCCAGACAAAGCCTAAGTTACTATTAATCACTAATAGGAAGTCCTACACTGGCTTTTGATTAGCACTGAAACCAATGACCTTGGACGACCTTGAATGCCAAAATTGAGGTCCTGATGGATTTTTTGGTGATTTTTGGTTGCGACACATATTTCAAGAGTGAAATGCGTCAAAATCACAGAGTGATAGACCGGGACAGCCTGCAAATGAAACTTTCAGCATTAAACTATGTAGTTTGCACTAGTTCACATTTTGACCCTGCGTTGAAGGAATCCTATGCACGGGGGCGTCATACTTAGATACCCCCTTCAAAATGCTCGCATTTGGTCACTCAAACGGCAGCAGCTATGCGAGACGGTGACGCCATCTGGCGTATGTTAATGCATCATCATACCCAATGCCAGTTGCTGGGATCAGTGAACTTAGATTCTGTTCACAGTGGGCCCCCAAACATGCACTGCTGTTGCGTGTTCCCCTTTGCATTAGCTCGGCTTTCTTGTTTTTTGTCCGTGTAAGACACTGGTGCTTTGTGACTTTTTGTTCTCGAGCGCTCAGGTATAAATATTCTGCAGCTGCTACGATCTAGTATTACTCTTATTTCTTGCTATAATGTCTGGTGCCCAGAATCTCATTCACGTCAAACGTGACGACTGAAAATGTACTGCATGTCTGTGTATCAGACGCACATCCTAAATACAGCACAGCCACAATGTAAATGGACTTGTGATACAACAAAACAACTACAACAACTGACACATTATAGCTGCTCCAGTCCCATCACTGAATACCACTGGTATGGCATTGCTAGTGGTTGCCACGCAGTGTGCTGCCCATGTCCGTCTGATACAACTACAACTACAACTGATCCATCATAGTCTCTGAAGTCCCATCACTGGATATCACTGGTACAGCATTGCTGTTGGCTGGTCTGAATGCCTTGGTGTTGCCAATATCCTTGTGAATGGACCACTATTACCACTACACTGTGCTATAACTACAACAAAAAGTATCTACTACTACTAAAACTGACCCATCATAATCTCTCCAGTCCCATCACTGGACATGACTGGTACAGCTTTGCTATTGGTCTGTACGAATGTCTCGGTGTTGCCGATGTCCTTGTGAATGGACAGGTTGCGGGGTGTCGATGGAATCGGATTACGTTTCTTCTGTTGACGTCTTTCCTCAGCTTTCACCAAAGCACCCACTGCAATGCAACAAGGCACAAGCGACTATGAGAAAAAGCGTTAAGGTAATGTACAACCCTTATTGAAAAACCTATCACATAGCTACGGAGCATCACCTGCCATATGGGATCACACGTCCAGTGCCAGCTGCCACCCTCCTGCCTTAACTCCAGTTATTAAAGACTGGCACTGTGCTGAGTTATATAATAGCAACATTCGAAAAAAAATTATCAAGTCTGCCAGCTCAGTACTCAATTTACCTTTCTTGGAGGGATGGAAGGCTGAGTTGACCTTGGCGCTGGTTATATAGTACTTGTACCTAGACAGATGGACAGTCAGCCATCCAAGTAGTAACCAGCTGATGGTGACCCGACCAGGATTCAAACCCACAACCTCACAATCCTAAGTCCAACACCCTACCGTCACGCCACCAAGCTACCATAGTCATTCACATTCCGTAATGCTGATCTCTGTTTCGTTAGGCCTCAGGCAGACACCAGTTTACATTGCAAGATCACGGTGCACTGCAATGCCTGCCTGTTAACATGTTGGTTTCCGCTGGTGCTCATTGCGCCTACCCAAGAAGGGATGGCCAGGCTGAGTTGACCAACTTCTCCATACAGGTTTCATACTGAAGCATGCCATTGAAAAAAATAGGCCAAAAGTCAAAAATCCAGACAAATCAAATTTAGACATTGTCATTTAGTGCAAGTTTTAATACCCAGCTGCCTATAAAAATAACATAAACAAGACTTTGAAAATGAAAGAAAATCTAACTTAGAAAACCTAAAGACCTTGACCGTTGTGTAGCACTCACCAACCTCTACATACCAAATTTCATTTTAATACAATAAACCTTTTGAGGACAGACAGAGAGAGACTGGCCTTATTGTGTCACATCCAGCCCAGAACAGAAATTGTTCTGAAAAGGCAGCAAATGATAAATTAACATAATTCATTGTACAGCTACAATATTTGACCAAGACAACCAAACCCTAAAACACGGCTGAAATCTTATATCTATCTCATCTATTTATTTCATCTACTTCATCTCATTTCAATATTTATCCATCGTGGCTCTCAGGCTTTATTAACTGCTTCTAGTCCACGGTGTAAATGTCTTGTCAAAGAACCGACAAGGCATTTACACTCGAGACTAGAAGGAATTAATGAAGCATGAGAGCCGAGATGGATCGATCCGAATCGTACCTTTCTTTGCCGCAAGTCCCTTGGTTTCCGGTGGCTGCGGACTCTCAATACCAACCACTGTAAAACCTATGCAGTCACACAGACTTCAACCATCATCTAATACTTTTACGATTGAAAAAAAAACAGTCAACCATTGAAAAACTTTAATCTGTAAACTTTTTCAACAAAAGCCACCTACTTAAGAAAGAACTGCAAAGTAGATATGACACAATATTTATGAGGTAAATTATCAACAGGAGAATGATCATAAATTTCTCCATAAAACATCAACACCCTAGTCTACCTACAAGACTGGATAAAGAACCGCTTACATACTGAGTGTGCCACAGCGAGGTGCGATAGCTCATAGCTGAATAACTGATAACTTGAAAAAATGGAACATATTATATGTGCTTTCCAACAACATTTACAGTTCAGTTTTTCCAAAAATGGCTGATTAATCATAAACTAGGAAAAAGTAACTCCCAAAAATTTCATAAAATTTTGTTACCAGCTGTAACTAGAACAAAATAAAACATTAGACAAAAAAACTAAAAAAAACTATATACCACTATCACTGATGACGCTATGACTACTAATATGGTATTACTTCTACTACACAAACAACAGCTACGACTAGTACAATTACTACAACAAGTTACTACAACAGTCTGGTAGATCAAACCCTGAACATCCTGCTCGCAGCAATAAGAGATGCTCTCTAATACTACTACAACTAATACTTGCACTACTAGAATAACTACAACATCTCAATAACTACCACTATTACAACAGCTACTAGTACAACGTACATACTCTGTGCATCTTGGTCCCAGCAGAAGAGATATGCTCCAAGCGATACCAGGCATAATGGGGTGTTTACACGATCCAGCAAACGTCCAGCAAATGTATTCAAAATACACGTGCTATTGCTGGACGTCCGCTGGAAGTTTGCTGGATCATGTAAACACCCTATAAGGCTACTACTACAACTAATACTTGCACTACAACAACTACAACAACTGGTACTACTACTACTATTACTACTATCACATAGCACATACCGTGTGCTTCCTTGTCCCAGCGGTAAGAAATGCGCTCTGACCGATACCAAGCAAGCGTCTGCACCCTTGTTCGCTTTGACCTACGAACTCCGTTGTCAGGTGTCGGACCTGCCATAGCTTCACAGCATCGCCAAACAAGGTTAAAAAACCCAGAAGTCTCTTAAAAAGCCAAATCTGGTGGGTGTTGGGTTGAACCTGGGTTTTTAAAATCTCAATTGGTGGGTTTTGGGGCTTTCAAGGCTGTTGTCAGTTACTAGAACTACTAGAACTAGCACTGCTGGATACTTTCCACATGATAAAATAAATAATAATGAAATTGCAAGTTCGTTGGTTTAACATCCTAAATCATAATCCCAATACCGTATATATCAGTATTAATTGAAAGTTGTGCAAATACACATTGTTATACATGGTGTTTCATAAAAAGGACCCCTTTTTGTTTTTGTCATAATTCACTCAAATGACGATCAATTCACATGACATTTTAACCAGATATAGCCGAAGAAATACTAATTCAAAATATTTTAACAAAATATGGCAGTTGATTGAATATTCTTTGCTAGTCGTGACATAACGTTGACATCATAATGTGTCACGGGTACAAGCTTGATAGTCTCAACTGACGCTGTCAGTTGCAACCCTGCTTTGATGGTGAAAAATCCGGTTCGTTGCTGACACATTGTTCAAGTTTTACAGTTGCAGCCACAAAAAGCTTGCAAAGCGATCGCATTTACGTGTTTGTGGGGATAGTTGAAATTTCACATGTTCAAACAAGACAGTGCACTAGCACACCAAGCTTGCAAAATGGTTGCGTTTTTGGATCGCGAGACGCCTGATTTCATGTCCACATGTTGCTTAGTGCTGACACGATGAACATTTTTCATTAGCGAACCAAGTTAAGTTCACCATCGAAGCAGAGTACCAACTGACAGCACCAAATAAAACAAGCAAGCTTGCACTCATGACACACTGTGACGTCAATGTTATGTTACGACTAGCAAAGAATATTTAATCAACTGCCACATTTTGTTGAAATGTCTAAATTAATATTTCGTTAGCTACTTCTGATTAAAATTTTGTTTAAATTGATCATCATTTAAGCAAATGATGAAAAAAAGAAAAAGGGGTCCTTTTAATAAAACACCGTGTACAATGAAAAAAAAGCAAAAATCACCAAAAAACAGTAGAACAGACAAAACAGATCTGTGCACAAACTACTATGATTATGAAAATAAATACTATTTATATCATTTTTCACATTCTTCCCGAAAAACAGAAGAAAATGACAAAATATGAGATAAACGAATGAAAAAGTCATAAGTTATAAGTCAGACTATTAGTCCGGGCAGTTCTTATTAGTAAAACACCCGTGCAACTTAACAGCATGTAGCGCTAAATAAGAACAAAGACCTTATGAAACAAAAAGCTGCCCTCAATATCGTAACCAGAAGTATCTGAGGTTTATAGTACTATTATTACTATTAACTTAGTAGCAAAAGCAGAAAAAAACTAACTGATTTTTGCCATTTGTTGTTTCATTCTGCGAGTTCCCGGAGTGTCGACATCGGAGCCAGAGGTCATCTCATGGTAGTGTACCGGCTCCGCGGTAGAGTAGCGCGGTAGTGACAAGCCTGTGACAGCAACAACAATATTCAATCCACTGCACATCACTAATGAACTGTCATCTCATGACAGTGTACCAGCTCAGTAGTGGGGTAGTGATGAGCCTGCAACATCAATTACATCAAATACACTGCACATCACTAATCGTTACAAGCGGCTTGGTGCAGTAACGGTTAAAACATTGGATCTATGATCACAAGGTTAGGGGTTCAACTCACGGTTGGATCGCTTGTATTACCTGACCGTTATTACTTGAACGGGGGACTGTCTGCGAACAGGTAAACCATCACAGTATATAACCAACCGCCTAGGTCAACTCAGCCTTTCATCCCTCCGGGGTAGGTAAATCAAGTACCGACCTGTCTGGCTGGGGCTAAGGCTAACACGGGGCATGTTCACCTGTGCTAAATAGCAGGTAACACGTGCTACATGAAAATTCATAATAAATCATCATAATGATATAAAAAGAGTAGAAAATACGTAAACAGCTTTTAAACCCAAAACACAACTATTGACCTATAAGCCATTAGTGTCGAATATTGTTGTTGATCATAACAAATTGCTAGTCTCCCGAATATTACTACAAAATTTCATCAATTTCCATCTATTTATTCAAAGGCTGAACAACAAAAGCAAGCAATTATGACTCATGATGCAAAATTTATTACAAAAAAAAACTGCTGATTAATTCTAATGTTATTACATCAACCCAAATGAAGCTCCATATAAAACGTTTAAACAACATTAACAAAGGTTACAGGACAAAACTGAACTAATTGTGGAAAATACCTGATGTCTGATTGGCTAGGGAGTCCGACGGCAGCAGCTGATTGGTTGGGGAATCGACCGATGAAATGATCGGGGACAGTGACGTCATCATTGCGGCCTTTGACTTGCGATAAACCGAAGGATACAATGTAGCCGAACTGCTATTAGTTGCAGTGGCAGCTGCAAACACAAGTTCGCTATCAAAACCCGGACCGATAAAAACTGATAACATCAAAACTATCCCACTACACGAACCCTAATCCTAATCCTACCTTTAACTCTTACCTAATCCTATCCCTATTCCTAACCTTATTTCTAACCCTTACCCTATACCAATTCCCGAACCTTAATCCCTAACCCTAATTCGCAACCTATCATTAACCTTATTTCCCAGACCTAAGCCGTTATCCCTGTTTCCCTGTTTTGTCGGTACACTGCATACACAAACAGACAGACAGACATATAAACACAGGCCCACATGCAGAGACAGAGATAAACTGGTGGATAAAATATTGCCAGACACTAACAGACAAGTATCAAATTCTCCACAATACTATCTGCGATAAAACGATTCATCACTGCCAAATTTATGACTGAATCAAGTTTTACTGACAAGGTAGAAGAATGATGCCAGAAAGTGCCAAATTATCAAACAGCAACTTTTGCAGCAAAGTTTCTTTATAGTGCTATATTTGAATTTTGAAAAACCAGTCAGTACCCCTTCCAATGCACTGATAAAATTCATGGTTGGTTAATAAAACAATGCACAGAGACCAACCTCCACTTGACTGTGGTGGGTCAGATAAACGTTTCATCACTTTGACGTTCTTCTTTGGTTGCTGGCCTGATGCAGGTTTTCTGCTTCCGGTTTTCGATTTTGTGTTACGTTCAACATTTCCCGGTGGACTTTCCTCGTCGTTTGGTTCGACTTCGCTCATAGCTGTCACAGCACCCGAGTGCTTCGATAACTTTGAATTCCGACTCGATCGATCTTCTTCAGAAACTGGCAAAACATTTCCGGAACTATCGCTATCCGGTTCAACGTCGCTCCAAACTGCCGACCATTTTGATGTCTTTGACCTCTGAGTTGATGCCGGACGAGAGTCATGCTGACTGCGATATTCTCCGGAGTCGGTCGGTTTTGATGTTTTCTTGCCACGTACCCCCGCAAGGCGACGCCGTTTTGGTTCGCTTGCCTGCCCAGACGTTGTCGGAGTCTGTGAATCTGGCAATGTGGAAGCAAACTGATCCAGTGACCTAGCTGCATGGCGTTTGCCGACAGTATTCTTTAAACGTTCCTCAGAATCTATTGGTGAATCTTTCACCACTGGCACAGAGATCGAAGACTTGCTCGTCCGCTTCAGCGTGGAAAAACTGGAACTCTTCCTGTTGTCTTTCCTCATCATCTTCTTGTCCGCAGTCTTTCGACCCTTTCTCGGCTGTGGCAAAATCGTGGAAGTAGTTGTCGGTATATTGGTGATGTCAACGGGATGACGACCATGGCCTGCCTTAGCTTTTTCTGTCACACCAGTGTTTTCTTCCTTGGAGCTTTTAGTTGTCTCTTTCCGAGCGGCAGCCGGCGACTGTGTCAAAGTGTCATCAAGACCCTCCTCATGGCTGTCACTCTTGTGCGCCACGTCGTACACTGACTGATCTTCACGATTCGACGAATCAGCGACAAGATTAAGAAGAGCCATATTCGCGAACTTTGACGATTTTCGGAGGAAATGCTTCACACCGTGGCTACTTCCTGTCTCTTCCGGAGTCCGTTGCTCTCCACCACTGTCCTTCGGAGGTCCGACAGTGCTCTGTGATGCCTGCTTCTGCGAAGGACCAGCGACTAAAGATGACGGCTTTCGTTTTCGCTGGCGAGCAGTTACGGAAAATCGTGATTCCGCCACTTCGTCTAATCCTAAAACCTCCAGTTCCTCTTCATTTACGATCGGTTCTTCCGCCTCAGTCGACAGAGTTCTTATACTGAACCTTGGCGCATTGCTAGTGGCTGGCGTCGATGTCATCACCCGAGGCAGCGACGATCCTGAGTGGCTGATGAGAAACGGGTCCGAGGCCGTCGTTGATACGGTGTCAAAAGCAGCCGGCCGCTGTGATCCACTGGTCGAGGCATTCTGGGCAGACTGTGATTGTGGATCAGTTGATGGATTGTGGATGGACTGCGGTCCACTAGTTGGCCTCTCCTTCATACGCCGTGACGATGGATCGATGAACGGATTGGTCACGGACTGTGATCCTCTAGTTGACTTGCTCTTCTCGGGCTGTGCTGATGGCTCAATGAATGGATTGTTCATGGACTGCGATAAACTAGTCATCCTGTCTTTTGCAGACTGCGATGGTGGATCAAGTGATGGATTTGTCACAGACTGCGATCTGCTGCTTGACTTGTCTTTCGCAGGCTGTTTTGCTAGAACAATTGACGGATTGCTCACAGACTGTGATCCACTAGTTGTCCTGCCTTTTGCAGGCTTTGGTGATGGATCCATTGATGGATTTCTAATGGACTGCGATCCACTGATTGACCTGTTCTTCAAAGGCTGTAATGGTGGATCTATGGATGGATTTCTCATGGACTGCGATCCATCAGTTGTCCTGTCTTTTGCATGCTGTGGTGCTGGATCTATTGACAAGTTCTTAGCGGACTGTGATCCGCCAGCTGACATATCTCTCGTAGACTGGGATGGTGGATCAACTGACGGATTTCTCATGGACTTCGATCCGCTAGTCACAGGCTGTAGTGCTGCATTAGATGACACACTGCTTGCCTGCTGTACTGGCCCGGAGATCGAAGGCCCGGATGCGACCGACCCTGAAACCGTGTCCCACGAGCTTGTGCTAGTAGGAACCTCCAAAGAAGGAACCGTTACTGAGCTAGTCATCGCTGAATGCGATGTGCCAGCTGGAACAGAACACTTTGTGGTAGAACGGGATGATGTTTTGGCTGGTGCAGAACGGTCTGTGCTGACGGTTGCTAAACGAGATCTGGTAGATACCGAACCAATGGAAGTCGTTGTGGTAGAAGTGACAGGGTCACCAGTCACCAGAGCAGGTGTCTGTTTTGTCTGAGTTGACGCAACGGCAGAACTGAAAACGCAGATCCGACATAAGCAACATACGCAAACTGTGGGTGAGGACCAATTTCGCTAAGACTTTAGTCTAACAATGCCAAAACGATCAGGGCAGGAAAATTGCTTTAAAAACCAAAAAATTTAAATTTAAAATAATGTTTTTTGCCACTAACTACACATCATAGTCAATTTCATATCTCAATCGTGTTTTTCAGTTTTGACCTCAAGCCGCTGCGCTTTAAAGAAAATGACATGACAGCGAGAATGATCTATAAGATGTTAATCCTGGGTCATGACTTTGTGACTGATCGTCTTCGTATGACAAAACAAAAAAACCTAAAACAGCCTTTAAAGCCACAGAAAGCTGAAACCTAAATCACCGAATCTAGGTTTTTTTGCCAGCTCATTCCAGTGCCAGACGCCCGTCAGGCAGCAAAAAACACATGACAACTGCATTTAGCCTTCATATTACACAACCAACATATGTGACCACAAGTCCTATCAACTGAAAAATTATATTACTAGAAAAAGCTATGTTAAAGCATAAAAAGAAAAAAAGAAAAAACATATGCTCACAATAAACGTACAATTCACAGTACATGATTCGCACCTCAGACGCATCAAGGGATTTTAAGTCTGACAAAAAAAACAAATTAATTGTGTGGATGTCAGCACAAGTGACTATGAAAAAATTCCACGACAAGTATACTACCGGTAATCCAGACTGCCATAGATTTCTAAAGTCACTAAGCACATAAAAAAGATTAGTAGAAGCATGAAAAATCGATGAATTGTCATCACACTATGAGAGTCAGACATTTCATGCAAATCTGTCAGAGAAGATTACCTGCTTGAGACCTTTGCAGAAACATCAGACGCTCCGTTAGTCATACCTGCTGCATCTGTGGGCGACGAATACCTCAGTCTAAGACATAATAAATGAATAAGTAAGTAAACAAACAAATAAATATATAAATCCATTAATCAGTTAATAAATTAAATGGAAAATGCTTGTAAGAGTGCATACCTCTGCCAAGTGACTTTTTTTTACAAAATAGCAATTTGAACAAATCATTGTAAATTTGTTTATGAAAATAATTAACCAGAATTTTTTCTTTCCTAAAGTTAATAATAGCTTAAACTATTAACTATAGCTGCAGGCATTGCTGCTCATGACATCACAGACTCTGCACAATCTGCTGGTAATGTAATGACACCATTATTATCATGACGTCATGCCAAAGACATGCAAACAGAATAACAAATCAAGTAAGAACATAATCAGTCATACCACTGCATTAGCAAATTTTTATAAGACACGGGCCAAAAAAATATAGAACATCAAATGAAAGAATAGTTTTTTATAGGACACGTATTTAATGCTTCAGTATTCGACCGGTATACCAGAGAGACGATTTGTTTTATTTTTTTAGCGACGTTGGAGCCCCCAAACGTCACGAGGCCCGGGAAAACTCTGCCGCCTTCCCCCCATCTCGATGGGCCTGAGAAGGTCTGGGGGAGTGATGTGAGCTTCCCCTGTGGAGTATGGGGTGAACCCCGGCCGAAAACGTATTTCAGAGCATTTTGGGAGTCCCAGAAACCGCATAAGGTGACATCAAATTCTATGTTTTTGAAATATAAAGTGTCAAAATATAGGATTTATAAGACATTTACTCAAAATATCAGACAATATAGCACTATTTTCAAAAATACAGGATTTATAGGAGGGGCAGGATAACTGTACAATGTCCGCCAATCACTACGTTCACCTGTTGGAACTAATAACTCAATCAAAAGACTGATCAATCGATCTAGCAATTAATCAATCAGAAATAAAAAAAAACAGATTTATGGAGCACATCTTTACCAGAGTTACCACCCAGTTGCCCGTTATGAGTAAGCACGATCAAAAAACGACGACTTAAGGCTGTATTTCGAGCACTATCTACTGATCTGATTGTAATGTTGTGTGACTGCGTGATGATGCATGCAATGCCATGACACGACATGAAATAAAAAAAAATATTATTTTCCATCCCCTGTCCCCACTTTTTCACAAAAATGCAAGTGCAAGCGCAAGCAGAAACAAAAAAGAAACAAGAGAAGCAATTTTTAAGAGTTTTCTGGACTTTCCTACAGTCATAAACTTACTTTTCAACAAATTATCTCTGAAACAAAAAGTAACCGTAATAATGATAATCTGGGAAAGCACTATGAGCTTCCCCAGCAGTGTCCGAGGTAAAGCCCCAACCGCAAACGTAACGTATTTTGGAGCATTTTTTTCACCCCAGAAAATGCGTCTGATGAATGCTATTTTGTTTGTTCCAATTTTTCCATAAAATTGCACAAAATTCCCCAGACTCCCCGAGTTTTCCAGGTTCAGAGAATTTCCCGAGTATTTCAGGCTGTCCAGGTTTGCAGCCACCCTGTCACACAACATTGCAAAACATGATGCAAAAAAGGTTAAAGGGCAGGTGTAGCCCTTTTTGAGAAACTACTGCAGAGCTACGGAGCATCACCAGCCATATGGAATCACACAATGCTACCCACCACCCAACACAAGTAGACGCACCCCATCTTAATCCCAGCTAGACTGGCCAGTAGCCAATTTACCTACCCTTGAGGGATGGAAGGCTGAGTTGACCTTGGTAATAAGCAAGATCAAGTAAACAGTTGGTATAGTGAATAATGCCGACCTTTTCCGAGTGCCGAACTGCACGGCAGGTGTCTCCGTGTCTCCGCCAGGCTGTGGAGCAGCAGCAGTATGTCGCGGGTATACGCTGGCCGGCAGCATACGAGGTTTCTCACAACTTGGCGCAATAACATTAGGAAGTAATACTTCGTTATCATCATCGTCATCAGTAGCAGCAGCAGCAGCAACATTGTTATCTGCTTCGATGGCCTCCACATCCGACTGTTTCGACACATTACAATCATGCTTGAGGATCAATTTTTGTGTGTGTGTCAATCAAGACTGCTACATTATGGAGATGCAGAGCCTCGAAGATAATGGTGTCACAACCTTGACTAATAAGAAGTGGATCAGACGATCCAAATTTTGCCAAAATCAGATGTTGTTTGTTGTAATTACGCAAACGTACCAAGAAGTTTTGTTGTTTACTTATGTGACGCCATATTGCCATTTGAAATTCTTCCATGAACGAAACACATGCAACAAAACTTATGACTTCAACCCTGTTGTACAACAGAGAAGACGGCTGTCCTGCACTTTTCTGCATGAAAAAACTAAACAATGTTTGAATCACGGCGAGCTTACAGAGAAACAACCAACATCTTTATCACAACCATAGTTGCAGATAATGCGTATGATGCCAGTCTATCTGTGCCTTCAGCCAATTTCACGGCTACCGGCCAACAAGGGGCCACGCCAACTTATAGCCGGTGGTTTTGAAAACCTTGTGACCTGACCAACTACGATAGAAAATATCGAAAAAGTGTCAAAGATGCAAGATATGCCTGTTTTCGTCATTTTCTGTCAAAACGAATGACTACGTGGGACTTTATGCAACTTTTCCCAGACCTTCCTAGAGCACCTATGTCTGTTCTCCATTTGCCAAGCCTGATTCTATGACCTTCCCGGCCTGCAAAATTTTAATCATAAATTCCATGAATTTCCAGAATCTGTACGACACACAAATATTCAGAGTGGAAATAAAAATGGCAAACAAAATACACCATAGATTAGAAGGAGCTTGAGACAACACACATCACTACCAAATAAATTTTACAAAATACACTGTGTCCGAGAAAAAAGTAACCCCCTTGACATCGTACAATAAAAATGTCAAATCTGAACAAATAAAAAGATTTCGTACACTAAATCAACAGTAAATTGCTAAAGAAAACAACAAATTTTGTTGAAAAACATTGTTTCTTAGCGCAGTTATTAATTGTTGAATATCGTTAGCAAAATATCTCCGTTACAAATATGGCGTAAAGCCGCATTATATACAGATCGATCACTCGATCGAAAGTGACATTTGTTCATGTAATTAATATGATGTAAACAATAAAAAATGTTATTTTCTGCAGAAAGTCATTTTTTTAAATAAGGCTGTTAAAACAAAAGAAAGAGTATGCTGCCAAAAAGTTTATCACGAAATTTCCCAGCAAGCCGTGGACACTGTCAGAAATAAACAAACAGTTGCGAAAAATCGACACTTCAATTTTTGCGGCGACCTCACAAAAGCCACTGTAACTGTTGTTTACGTAAACAGATTTAAGTAACATTTGGCACATTGATTGCCAATGAATGACGCATTGTTGATGTAAAATTTTACCAAAATCAGATGCTGTTTGTTGTAATTACGCAAATGTACCAAGAAGTTTTGTTGTTTACTTATGTGACGCAATATTGGTAACAAAGATATTTTGTTATCGATATACAACCGTTAATAATTCAGCTAAGAAATAATATTTTTCAACAAAATTTGACAACCATTTCAGCAATTTATTGGGTATTAACTGCACAAAATTTTATTCTGATTCGTTCAGATTTGACACTACTATAGTTCAACGTCTAGGGGGATTACTTTTTCCGGACACAGTGCAGTAATATAAATACATTTTGCAAATTCTTTAATTGAAATAATTTACTATCTTTTCATAAAGCTAACAGCTACAACCATAGCACTCTGGCAGCATGTGCTGCTGCTGGAAAGGTAATGACGTCATTGCTATTGTGACGTCATACTGCATCGTAAGTCAATATGACATGCACAAACGGAGAAAAATACACAAATAGACAAAGTGATCACTTAAAAGTCCACGGACAACAAAATTAACGTGTATATTTTATCCAGTTTTAGTAAAATGGATAAAAT